>JGI1201J43222_100155_pt1 | contig 23493 bp, 18 predicted proteins | sample MastesBC008_FD_43222 | JGI IMG/M metagenome (IMG submission 43222) | reverse complement strand
TCAGAATCTTTAAGGAGTAGGGCAATTTGGGGTGCAAATTCTTTCGCTTTTATATTCCCCAGTGCTGTTGCTGCAGCTCTACGGGAAAAGTTCTTTTCTTTTTTATCTTCCTTATCTGGAGGTGATAACTGTTCAAGCAATAGATTCTCAACTTCTTTATAGTTGGGAATTTGGTTTTTGGGATGGTCTAATTTATATGTTCCTAATCTATTTGCAGCTTCCAGCCTTACTACTGCATAAGGGTCTTTTAGCGCTGCTACTATACCTTTCATTTCCCATTCTTTCGGCGGTTTTGGCTTTTCTTCTTGAGCGCTAACCGAGGGTAAGGACAAAGAAATAATTAATAAAAAAGTAACCAAGAAAACCCAAATGGGAGCAACCTTGGGGCGGTGGCAGGAAAATGCAGTCATAAATCATACATATAAATAATTTTATTAACTTGCTTTTATTGTAAAAATTATTGTAAAAAGAATTTTCACTACCACAAATACGCCAGTGCTTCTGGGAGCATCTCAAATTTTGTCATTGCGAGCGTAATGAAATGAAGCGTTCGCGGAGCGCGTCCTCAGCAATCACAAATTCTAGATGTTGCGATTGCTTCATTCTGCTTCGCTGCATTCGCAATGACAAGCTATATTCTCGGTAAATTTTAAAAATTGAGATGCTCCCAGTGGGTCTTGCTCGGTGTTGTAGCAATCATATTTGATTTGTAAATAGATAAATCCCGTAGAGACGTTGCATGCAACGTCTCTACAGAATACATGCAACGTCTCTACAGAGTGGGAATATGAAAATGTATTTGATTCAAATAGAAACCGCTATAGTCGTCATTACAAATAAATCATCTAATTACTGTCTAGAAGTAGCAACTTTCACCTCTTCAATCGCGCCCGATCTCCCCATTGTTTTCGCCATTTCTTGATTGACACTTACTAAAACTCCCCCTGCATTCCCAGCACGAACTGTAAGTTCCTTATTTGCTTTCCAATTACGTTTACTTCCCTTCGCTAATTTACCTTCATATTTAACTTTGCCATCCGCTACCACCCGAATCCAAGATTCTTCTTTCAAAGTGATTCCTACTTGTACTTGTTTTTGGGATGGTTGATTATTTTTTTGATTCCCAACAGAGGAATCTTTTTCAGAATTTATCTGAGATTTTTCTGGATTTTGAGATAATTGCAACTGCGAATCATTTACATTACTATTAGCACTTAATGATGCAGTATTTAAGAAAGTAGATAAACCACTTATAGAAAATAAAATTAAGAAAATATAAATAAGATAAAGATGTACCGAGCTTAATTGTCCAATTGGTCTGACAACCCAGGGTGAATTAATCGTAATTTTACTCGAACCTAAAGGATAAGTACTAGCAAATTCCGCTCCATTAAAACCAAGGACATTAGCAAATTCTCTAATCAAACCTTGAGTATAAATTGGTTCTGGAAGCTCCGCTAAATTCGCTTGTTCTATTGCTTGCAATAACCGACGTGAAATCCTTGTCATTGCAACAATTTCATCCAGCGAAAAACCTTTTTCTTCACGACAAGTGCGTAGTTGGGCACCCATCTCCGTTAATCTTTCTGCTCTTTGCTCTTCTAGTGATATATTCGACTGCTGTTTTTCCTGCTTTTTAAACCACTTCATCTTTGGTTTGACTCCTTGGAATACCTTAATCATTAATGGGGATATACGGGGATTATTCGCACAAATTATTCGCACAAATTATTGATACAAATTATTGGTACAAAAAATTAACTTCAAAGTCTTTGAGATAACGGTATTGTCCTGGAGATAGACTCTCTTTTTTTGATGTATTTAATTTGATTTGACCAATAGCGGTACGATGCAGCTTGATTACTGGGTATCCCATTTGTTTCGCCACAAGGCGAATTTGGCGTTTTCTTCCTTCCTTGAGAATAATTTCGAGTTCACTAGTCGCAGCCAATTTTCTCAGCAGACGCACCTTTGCTGGTCTAGTTCTCCTTCCATCTAAAAGCACACCCTGACGCCATTGTTCTAATACTTCTTCCGGGGGAAATCCTTTTACTACTACTCGATAAGTCTTGGGGACACTGTGACGAGGATGAGTCAGTCGAAATGTTAGTTCGCCATCATTAGTTAATAATAATGCTCCTGTAGAATCAGCATCTAGACGACCAACAGGATGAATTCCTTTTCCTTTTCTCAGTTCTTGTGGTAATAAATCTAAAACCGTTTGTCTTCCCTGTGGGTCATCACATGTTGTTACAACACCTTTAGGTTTATGTAACAATAAGTACACTTTTTCCGGATTATTCTTAGGTAATACTGGATTATTATCAATTTCAATTATGTCAATTTGTGGGTCTATTTTTTGTCCTATATGTGCTAGCTCATTATTAACTTTTACGCGAGAATGCCTAATCATTTCTTCGGCTTTTCTTCGCGAAGCAACTCCCCACTGTGATAGTATTTTCTGTATTTTCACCCCCATCTGATACCTGGTATATTTTATATCTAGAAAATTAGTGTATATACTGCTTATGAATTATTGATAGCGATAATCGCTACATTTAAATTCTGCTCGAGTACATTTAAATCGTAACTTCACATTTATAAAGCTAGAGTAAACAAATGTCACATAATACCTCAAAGAAAAAAAAATCCAGAAAAATTCGTGTATTCACCAAAGTACTCACAGCGGCTCTTAAATTGTGGCTGCGATCGCAAGTAAGTCAAATATCCCAATTAGAACTGGAAATAAAAGCCAACGATGGTGAAATACTTTCTGGTTGCATACCCTGGGTATCAATTCTTGCTAGTGACGCAGTGTATCAAGGTATTCACCTGACCGAAGTCCAGCTGATAGCAGAAAATATTCGCATTAATATTGGCTCAGTACTCAAAGGTCAACCACTACAGCTACTAGAAACAGTCCGAGTGTTTGGTGAGTTGAGAATTGAAGAAAGCGACCTGAACGCTTCTCTTCCATCAACATTATTATCCGCAGCTTTAAACGATGTCATGACTCAGATTTTACCAGAAGATATTGCTAAATCCAAGTTAACTAATTGGCAAAAAATCATTATTGAAGAAAGGAAAATATTGCTCAATGGAAATTTATGTAAACAAAGTATTTACGAGCAAGTAGATATTGTTATTGGCTTAAGTTTATTGGGCTCTCAGAAGTTACAATTGTCTCCGATCCATATCACTAAATCTGATGAAAATATAATAAAAAATCATACAGAATATATTGATTTAGGAGACGATGTAGATATTCAATATTTGAATTTGAGTAAAGGAATACTTGCATGTAAGGGGACAGTGAATGTTAATCCTTAAATTAAATCCTTAAATTAGTCGTAAGCAAAATATTAACAGGTATTTTTTGTTGTACAATTTTTAACTATTACTTAAAAAAACCACAAATAAAACCGGGTAGTAGCTGGTTTAAGAAAAGATTAAAAATTGTTAATTTACTAACTATTCCTGTGTTTAGTTAGCTAATGCAAATTATTGGTATTAGTTTTTAATATTAATTATTACTCGAACGTTTTTGTAACAAGAAATGTAAATAAAATAGTTGGGGATTAAATATATGAAAACTAATTCCCTGACTATTAATCAATAGATAACTTAGTGCCTTGACACCTAGAGTGTTTTGCATTACATTGTAATACATGATATGTGGATAAAATATTGAATCTTAAAAATATTGAATCCCAATAATATTTAAATATAAGTCTTTAATTATAAAGTTAAAGTAACTTTACCATCCAATTACTACATTACAAAAAGATTCTGGTGTTGCTTACTAATTTTCATAGAGTTGTGACACCAATATTACTTGAAAAATATATTTGCATGCTAACTAGACTAATTTATTTGTCTAGCTATTTAAATCTCTATCTAATTAAATCTCTGTCTAACAGTTCCAATATGAAACAATAAGATTTTTACGATATTAAGGGCTTACTTATTTATTGATATCTGAACGATAGCAAATTACACATAACAAAATTTTTATACATAAATATCTTCCGAGTAATTTTTCAAATTTGATAGAAAATACTCGGATACGTAACATTTAAATTTGAAAATAGATTATCATCTGTAAATCTTGATTCCTTAATTTTTGATTGCTGCATAAATTCAAATATGGGATTTGATTATTTTGGTAAAAGTGACGACTATCGAAACAAAAATCAACCTAGCCTACTTGCTAATGGTTGGAGACCATTTAATCGTGAATTTGATTGGGATTTTTTGTGGCAATTATTTCATCAAGACACGCAAGAGTTAACTCAAAAAAGTTTGAATTTAGCAAGTCGTGTTGGAGAAAACTTAGGTAGAAATAATTATGCTTGGTGGGCAAACTTATTAAATATTTTCTCTGAAGATACGCGTTATGAAGTTGAAAAATTTTGGAATTACATTACACCAGAACCTTTATCGCCGGACTATCGTTACAAAGATATTCTAAGCACTGAGACTCCCATAGTTCAGTTTGTAAGCCGTAATAGTATTCCAATTGACTATGTCCTCAACCGTCTCCAGGAGATTGCTGTATTCAGAGTTTTAGATTTACTAGGTTGTCCGGATGTTATTACCCAATATTATTTAGAACGTGACTTTTATTTTCCTGTAGAAAAATTTAATGGTTGGGAGCGTTTGGATGTTGTCAACAGTGTGTACGCTTATTGGTCTCAACATGATGTTTGGCTCCAAATCGATCCCTATGACAGAGGTCGAAGACAATATACCTTAATGGCGAAAGATATACAGCCACTAATCAATAAAGCAACCTACGACTTAGCTGTGATGCTGAGTGGATACCAAAGTCGTGTGGGAAAAATTCATAGTGAATTCCCCATCAAAACTTTTGGAGCAAATATCCAAACTTTTACTGACTCAGTACAGCAAGCAATTCTTAATCAAAACCAGTTAGCTGTTCTGGTACACGGAAAACCTGGGACGGGGAAAACAGCTTGGACTCAAGCTGTTGCGAAAGAAATCCTTGCACCTTTGGGTTATGTTATCTTCATCTTGGATCATGATGCTATTTCCAACTTTGTTCCACCATCTTACTTAGAAAGAATTTGTCTCATTATCAACGAAGCAGATAATTTAGCTCAAGATCGCGCTAGTGAAGTAGCACAATATAGTAATAAAACAGAGCATATTTTGAGTTTACTTGATGGAACTCTATACCAGAGTGTTATTGATCATTCTGGCATACAAATGCGACAAAGATTAGTGGTTTTGATGACTTGTAACACTACTGAAAGATTAGACCCAGCAATGTTGCGTAAAGGAAGAGTAGATTTACTCCAAGAGTTCAGTCAAAAGTTTGTTTAATTATTATTTAAACGGGGAATATAGCAATCAGCAATTCCAAATCATTTATGAGATTCATGAAAATCAATATTGTAGAGGCGTTGCAGAGCCTGAAGCTTTGGCTTAACCTCTGCAATGTCTTTACTTTATCTGCTAATCAAATATGATTGCTATAAGTAACAGAAAATAGGGAGCAAAAACTTTCTCATTCAAGTATATTTTTACTAATGTAGATGAAAAAATTAAATAATTGAGAGCAGAATTGTGCCCGGTAGTCCACTGCTTTGCTAACAGAATTTGGGAGATAGGAGCCAGAATTGGAATCTCTTTGCACCTGCTTTCTGGAAGGTTAGTTATACCTTACTTACTTTTAATTAGCTATAAGTAGCTTTTAATTAGCTATAAGTAGTGAGATGTATCCCTGGTATGATGACGGAGGGGTAATTTGCAGAACCATTATGTTTACTGATGTAAATAACTCAGAATAAACATAGTAGCTGCGCGTGTTTGAATGGAATAATATATAGTCTTAAGGTTGTTTATGCTCCCAAAATCTCTTTAAAACGCAGCAAAAATTGCGTTATTTCTGAAACAATTACAGTAACATCTAGAGATTTAAGATGCTCTTAACTTGATGTAGATAATGACAGATTTAGGTAACAAGTTGGGTCAACTTATTCCTCATAAGCAACTAGAAGTACACAATCATCAAGTAAAGATGGAATTTCCGCAGTCGCAACAATTATTGCAACTAGTAATGGATAATATTCCCCAGTCCATATTCTGGAAAGACTGTAACGGTGTTTATCTGGGTTGCAACCGCAATTTTGCTCGCGATGCAGGTGTTGGAGAACCGGAAAATATTATTGGTAAAACAGATTACGATTTACCTTGGACATGCGAGGAAGCCGAATGGTACCGAGAATGCGATCGACGTGTGATGGAGGAAGGAATACCCCAACTCCATATTCATGAAACTCAGCAACAAGCAGATGGAAAACAATTTTGGGTGGATACCAATAAAATTCCACTCCGAGACTATCAGGGTAATATAGTTGGTATTCTCGGTACTTATGAGGATATAACTGAACGCAAACAAGGTGAAGAAAGCTTAAAAAAATTAAAGAACACCTTAGAGGCAAAAATAGAAGAACGCACTACACAACTTCGTCAAGTAGAAACACGTCTTTCCCGAATTACAGACAACTTACCAGGAATGATCTATCAGTTTCGCCTCGATTCCGATGGTAGTGTATCATTTCCTTATATTTCCTCTGGATGTCGGGAAATTTATGGACTTGAGCCGCAACAAGTACAGCAAAACTATGAATTGCTCTATAATTGCGTCCATCCAAGTGACTTCCCTGGTTTAGAAGAAAGTATTTTGACTTCTGCTCTAACACTAGAAAAATGGGAATATGAGTGGCGAATTACTACTATCTCCGGTCAACAGAAGTGGTTAAGGGGAATGTCTAAACCCGAATTACAATTAGATGGTTCTATTGTCTGGGATGGTTGTATCGTTGAAATCACCAAACGTAAGAAAGCTGAAGCAGAACTCAAAGAACTCAATGAGAAATTAGAAGCCAGAGTAGAAGAGCGCACTCTAGAACTACGCCAAAGTGAAAAAAGACTGCGAACTGTTATTTCCTATGCTCCAATTATTCTGTTTGCTTTAGATCGAGAAGCTCGCTTTACTTTTTCTGATGGTAAAGGTTTACAAGCTTTGGGACTTAAATCAGGAGAAGTCATTGGGGTTTCTGTCTATGAATTCTACCAAGATTTTCCTGAAATTCTTGCCCAAATTGATTCAGCTTTTGCAGGACAAGAAGTAACTGATGTTGTGAAAGTAAATGGAATATTTTTTGAAAGTCATTACTCCCCCCAGCGAAACCAAGCAGGTGAAATTATAGGGGTTACTGGGTTATCTGTAGATATTAGCGAACGTAAAAAAGTAGAAGCAGCTCTTAAAGAACAAATACAACTCTCTGTTTTTCGTGCTTCTATAAATTCTACACTGATAGCAAGTGGTAATTTACAGCATATTCTGCAACATTGTACCGAACTAGTTGTTAAATATCTCGATGCTGCTTTTGCTCGGATTTGGACCCTAAATCCACAAGAAAATGTTTTAGAGTTACAAGCCAGTGCCGGGATATATACCCATATTAATGGGTTTCACGGTCGCGTACCTGTAGGTAAGTACAAAATTGGTTTAATTGCTCAAGAACGCCAGCCACATTTAACTAATTCTGTACAAACTGACCCAAGAGTTACCGATAAAAAGTGGGCAAGAGAAGAATCTATGGTTGCTTTTGCAGGCTATCCTCTGATATTTAACCACAAATTGGTTGGGGTCATCGCAATGTTCGCCCGCCATGAATTATCAGAATCTGTTTTAAATGAGTTATCTTTCGTTGCAAATGAAATATCTCTCGGTATCAGTCGCAAACAAGCAGAAATTCAGTTGCATCACAAAGCAAATGAGTTAGAAAAGACTTTACACGAGTTAAAACATGCTCAAGCACAATTGATCCAAAGTGAGAAGATGTCTTCCTTGGGTCAAATGGTTGCAGGTGTTGCCCATGAGATTAATAATCCTGCTAATTTTATCTATGGTAATCTCACCCATGCAAGAGAATATACTCGAGATTTATTGGGTCTTTTGGAACTTTATCAAAAAAAATACCCTAATCCTCCCCAAGAAATTAAACGAGAAATCGAATCTATCGAACTTGATTTTCTCATTCACGATTTGACAAAACTATTTCGTTCCATGGAAGAAGGTACACGACGCATCCGAGAAATTGTAATTTCTCTGCGTAATTTTTCTCGTCTTGATGAGGCTTCATTTAAGCAGGTTGATATCCATGAAGGTATTGAAAGTACATTAATGATTTTGCAAAATCGTCTTAAAGCAAAATCAAATCGCCCAGAAATTAAGGTGTTCAAAAATTATGGTGACCTTCCTCAAGTTGAATGTTATCCCGGTCAACTCAACCAAGTATTTATGAATATCTTGATTAATGCTATTGATTCTTTGGAGTCAGATATAGCTGATAATTATAATCATTTACCAGAATTTCCAAGCCCTCAGATTTACATCCAAACTAAAAAAATAAATCAAAACAGGATTTCTGTTAATATTACAGACAACGGTGCTGGGATCGAACCAGGAATTTTTGCTAAGCTATTTGACCCATTTTTCACCACCAAAGATGTAGGTAAAGGTACTGGATTAGGTTTGTCAATTAGTTATCAAATTATTGTGGATGAACATGGTGGAAATTTATCGTTTGAATCAACTCTAGGAACAGGTGCTAGCTTCACTATCGAAATACCAATAACTCATTCCTTATTTCGCTTGCATTCAAGATAAACCTGAGATGAGCCAAGTAAAATTACAGATATTAAATAAATAAATTCAAGATATTAAACTAAAGGCATTAAACTCGCTATAAGTTCTTGATTTTGTTCATCTGTACCTACGGTGATGCGTAACTTATTTTTTAGACCGGGTTGTTTAAAATAACGAATTAAAATTCCTTGGGCTTTAAGTTTTAAGTATATATCTTCAGCATTATCTCGGGGTGGTTGAACGAGCAAAAAGTTTGTTTGGGAGTCCCAAACGCGAAAGCTTAGTTCTCTGAATTCTGATGCTAACTTTTCCCTTGATGTTGTAATTTTTTCTATGCAAGCATTCTTATAAGCTCGATCTAGGATTGCAGCAGCACCAACAGCACAGGCGATCGCATCTATATTGTAACTGTCTTTGATTTTATACAAACCTGTCAATAGTTTAGGATTCGCAATCCCAAAACCCAGCCTAATCCCTGCAAGAGAATATCCTTTCGATAAAGTCCGGATTGAAATTACATTGTCAAACTCTTTAACAATAGACAATGCATCTTCCGTTGTAAAATCAACATAAGCCTCATCAACAACTAACACACCGGACAGATTTGTAGCTAGCGATCGCAAATCTTTTAACGGTACTACATGTCCAGAAGGACTATTGGGTGTAGCGATGAATGTAATAGCACCATCAGCCCGAATAATTTCTTCAACAGGTAAACGATAATCTTCTGGGTAGGGAATTTCAATAACTTCAGCTGGTTGCATCGATGCCAAAGTACGATAAAGTACATAAGTTGGCATGGGGTAAACTACTTTTCGTCCTGGTTCAGCACAAGCGCGAATTACTAAATTTAAAACTTCATCGCTACCGTTACCAACAATTATCCAATCAGGGGGAACATCTAACACTTCACCCACAGCATTACGGAATTCATTTGCAAAAGGATCGGAATACCTGCGTAAACGTTTCCAGTCAAAATTTTGCAACACTTTTTCCACCGCAGGTGAAGGGGAATAGGGATTTTCATTACTATTAAGCTTAATAATTTTACTCCCAGGTTTGGGTTGTTCTCCGGGGATATATCCGGTCATTGCATCAATATTAGAACGAAAAAAACTACCCATTACTTTTTCCTTTGTTCTTATTCTTTGTAGTTAATTTATAAATTACTGCTTGTCACAAGTCTTAGAGACGCGATATGTCCTGTCTCTAGAATATGGCGAAAATAATGAATAGACCTACGGAGCAAGTAAATATTCCTTGATAAACTCTGAAACTCCATCACCATGAACTTTAGTTGCAACCCAATTAGCTTTTGCTTTGACTACATCTTGTGCGTTACCAACAGCAACTTTAAATCCACAAATATCGAAAAGTTGTAAATCATTCTCTGCATCGCCAATAGCAATTACTCGCTCACTTGTAAAATCAAAATGTAATAATGCTTTTTCTAGTCCCTTTGCTTTATCTATTCCTGCAGGTAAAATCAAAGGTCGGTTTTTATGGGGAATAATCTGTAGAGGAAATTTAAATTCATTGACTATAGCATTTACTTTTTCAGCATATTGACTGTAAACTGCCGTCACAACTCTATCTTGATGAAATGGGACGCCATTTTTCATTAATTGACCGAGAAATTCTAAGGGAGGACTATTTGCTAAAAATTCTAGTTTTCCAGTAGATGGAAAGTATAGGATTGCTCCATTTTCAGCAACAACTGAGTCAAACATTTCAATTTGGGGGCAGGCATATAATAAACTATCAAATCCCCTTCCTGTAACTATACTCAGAAGATAACCTGCTTCTTTTGCAAGTAATAAAGCTTTTTCGGCACTGTTAGTCAATGTACCTTTTGTAGCAATTGTCTCATCATAGTCAGTCGCCAACATTTTAAATTTAGACATCGATCTTGAGTAAGAAGTAAGAAGTAAGAAGTAAATAATTCACAATCCCCAGTCCCCAGTCGCTAATCCCCAGTAATACCTACTTCCCAATACAAAATTTACTAAATATGCGATCCAAAACTGATTCTGTCACCTCATCACCTGTAATTTCTCCTAAAGCTTGAATAGCACCCCGTAAATCAATTGACCAAAAATCAAAAGCTAAATGTTGTTGGGCTGTAATTTGTACCTGTTCTAAAGATTTTTTCGCTCTAACCAGTGCTGCAGCTTGTCGTTGATTAATGGCAATATCTAAGTCTGCAGCTTGTAGTTTACCCAAACCAATTTTCTCTAAAATCGCTGCTTCTAAAGCATCAATACCTTGATTTTGGGCAGCAGCTGTCATGACTCTAGAGTGTGACTCCTGAATTTGAGATTCAAGATTTATTATTTCATTTTCTGGTAACAAATCAATTTTGTTCGCCACTAAGATTACAGGACGATGTTTGATGCGATCGTAAATTTCTCCATCCGCATCTGTCCAACCAACAGAAGCATCAATAGTAAATAATATTAAATCTGCTGCTTTTGCTGCACCCTCAGAACGCTCGACACCAATTTTTTCAACTTGGTCTTCTGTATCTCTAATTCCTGCGGTATCTAGTACTTGTACTGGTATTCCACCAACAACTAACTGGGATTCCACAACATCCCGAGTAGTTCCAGGTAAATTAGTTACAATTGCTTTATCAGTGCGACTCCAAGCGTTTAACAGACTAGATTTTCCTACATTGGGGCGTCCAACAATTGCAACTCTCAAACCACTCCGCAACATTTCACCTTTATTTGCTGTTGCTAACAATTTAGCAATTTCAGCAATAAAATTTTCAATTTGTACTAATATCCCATCACAATCTAAAGGCGGTAAATCATCTTCAAAATCTATTCGGGCTTCAATTTCTGCTAAAACATCCAAGCATTGGGCGCGTAATTTTCCGATAGAAACAGCTAATTTACCTTGTATACCTGCAAGTGCTGCTTGTGCTGCTTGAGGAGATTTTGCACCTACCAAATCTTTTATGCTTTCAGCTTGAGTTAAATCTAGCCTCCCATTTAAAAAGGCGCGGAGGGTAAATTCTCCAGGTTGGGCGAGCCTCGCACCATTTTCCAAGCATAGTTGCAATACTTGTTGTACCGCCATAATTCCGCCATGACAGTGAAATTCCACCACATCTTCGCGGGTATAGGAACGAGGTGCTTTCATAATTAATAAAAGTGCTTCATCCACAGTTTGTTTTGTTTGGGGATGGCGGATATAACCATAAAGAATGCGGTGAGTTTCCCAAACTTGATTTCCCGGGGTATGAAAAATAGTCTCAGCAATTTTCATTGCTTCTGAACCAGAGACGCGCACGATTCCTACACTACCTTGTTGGGGGACAACAGCAGTAGCAATGGCTGTAATAGTTCCAGTGGTGGCAAATATTTCCGACATCAGCGCCTTTAATTGAGATTCAATATTTGTAATTGATATTGGTTAGATTAGCAATTTTGTGTTTTCTTTTCAGATTACTTTAGTTGATATCAGAGTTGATGTAATAGGTAATTTATCAAATTGGAGTTCATTCCCAGAGCAAATCTGACTAGCGATAAAATATTTAGGTAGGAGAAGGGTATTTCTACTTATCCGGTCTACAATTCCGGATTACCTTCTACAGTAGGCGCTTTAAGATGATGCGCGATTAGAGATCCAAAGAGAAAATAAACAAGGAAACCTGAAATGGAGAGCACCGAAATCAATTGCAAAGAAGCCTGTATTAATGGCTGTGTTTTAGGTGATAAATGTCCTAATACCGAGTACAGAGAAGAAGCGACAAAATTTATTGAGAATACCTCTTTAGATAAAATGTTAGAGATGGCAGAAGCTGCAAGAATGAAGAAAATGATGGAACCTCCCAAATGGGTTATTCCAGACGATTTGTAGCTGGGAGCTTTAATTAAGAAAATTTCTGTAAGCATTGCTTCTAACCCCCAACTATAACTTAGCTCAGTTGGGGTCGTTCACATCTCCCTATAAAACTATCATAGTACGCAAACATCACAAAATGTAATTCTAATTTTCGCAAACTAGAGGTAATTAATGGCTATCGTTAATCAATTCTTGAATAGGTTTATTAGAAGGTTGTTTGTCTTTAAGTTAAAAACCTACTTTTAAGATGATATTACATGCTTTTCTTGCTTTCGCTAAAGTAGTACATGGTGGCCTTACAAAACAAAATGAATAACAGTACAATTGCCGCAGCACAAAAAGCGCTTTTGGCTAAGCAACAATTACCGTCAACCTTTGGTTCAGATGCAGTACGCCCCAACTACGAAGGATTAGGATTGGCGAATATCGCGGCTCTGGCTATCGAACAACTTTGTCTTGATGCGCCAAGTTTAAGCGAGCAAGCAACATTACCAGCTTTTAATCCCAAATTATTAGGAGTTGACACGATCGCTTCTGCTTGGGAAGAATGGCTGCGACAAGCCCCAATTAATCATATGGTGTTATTAATTATGGATGGCTTGGGTTTCGATCAGTTGCAAAGCTTGATGGATGCAAAAGATACTCCAGAGCTTGCGATCGCTTCCCATAAACAGCAAGCTTTTTTTATGCCGATAACTTCCGTTTATCCCAGCACAACGGTCACTGCATTAACTTCAGCTGCAACAGGTTACGCACCGGCTCAACATGGCATAATGGGCACTAATATTTATTTCCGAGAAATTGGTAGCGTTGTTAACCTGATTGGTTTTTGTCCTAATATAGCTCCAACTTCTGCATCTTTTCTTGATACTCAACTTAATCCAGACACCTTACTACCCGTACCTAATATTTATTTGCGGATGGAGAAAGCTGGTGTGGATGTAGAAATTATCAATTTTTATCGATTCAAACAAACAAGTATCAGCCGTTATACTAGCGGAGGTAGTCAAGCCGGAACCAGTAACTTTAAAGGTTACATGACTGCTGCTGATGCTTTCGCTCAGTTACGTCAACGTTTGCTAGCCAGTAACAATCAAACAAAAAGCTTTACTTACATATATTTGCCTAACATCGATGGAGTTTCTCATCGCTACGGACCTTTAACTCCTTCATATCGGGCAGAAATTGCTGCAATTGATTTTGCCCTTAAACGCGAACTTTTAGATCCCCTAGCGGGTCACAGTGATACTGTTATGCTACTAACAGCAGACCACGGACAACGTCAGTCATTCCCAGATAAAATTTTATGGCTTGACGAACATCCGGATTTAACTAAATTTCTATCGGTCCCAGCGGTAACGGGTGAGTCGCGAATTCGTTTTTTACACGTCAAGCATGGAGCAGAAGCTGCTGTTCTTAACTATATGCAGCAAAATTTTAGCGAAGAATTCTTAATCGTAACTACTTCAGAAGCTATTGAGTTAGGTTTGTTTGGAATTCCCGGTAAAGAAATGAATATGGAATCCAAGGACAGAATTGGCGATTTGTTAGTTATTCCACGTGGAGAATGGATGTGTCGTCAGCAAGTTACTAAGGAAGAGCGTCATCATGGACCGACTGGAGTTCATGGTGGTTTAAGCCGCGCTGAAATGATAACCCCATTTTTAGCTTATCGTTTTTAGCTGTTAATTAACCTCTAGCTAGAAAATTTACTCATAATTTCTATCTTTTGGGAGTTTTCAGGCAATATAGTACTTCTAATATAATCTTCTCAACGTAGCATAGTCCTACTTACTGGTAAGAGTCACTTATCTATTTGATTTGCTGGAGGTTACTTGCACATGTGTTGATAGAGCTTGCTGAATGAAAGTTACTCCCAACTCGTAGACAGGTAAATGCAATCTACAGATTTATTTTGGATATATTTTTAGACCCTTACAATGGTGCTTAAAAACTTTATATCTAATTAGTTAAGGAGCTAAAAATCAGCCACTCCATTGGCATAGTAAATTACTTTTTTATAAACAATTAACTCCGTATATTTGAATCAGTTAATTTATCTTTTAGATGTCTAAATGTCTATATATCACTGAGCTTATATCGCATACAAGTAACGAAAGTTACTGTTTGTAGGGGTAAATAGATTATAATTTAAGTGATAGTAAATAGGAATTAATGCTGTTTAAATTTAGAAGGTATAAGTAATTTGCTCAAAATATCTATATTTTCGTGCAATTACTACTATTTACCCCAAATTAACCAGAATTATTTCCTACCGTCAAGATTATTTGTCTAAGTATTAGATAAACAACTTCACTACACTCTATAACAAGTGAGTATTGTTATATCTGTTGCTTTTCAGGCATTCATATTCAGCGAATGTATGAAAAGTATTTATATTTGTTAGGGTTTTTATTTATCTCAGTCAGATACTGGAGAAATTATTAAGTGCTTTAAAGTATTTTTATATTAAATTTCCGTCATTATACTCAGAACGTGGTGCTTTAAATAAATTTAAATTATAACTAAGATTACTTTTTTGAATTATGCAATGACTTCAATAATTTAATGAAACCATTGTAATTAGCTGCTTAGAAGGATGCAGTTTCACGACAAGAATTATGTGATGACAATCACAAAAACTTATGATTAAGATCCTCCCCTGAAATAGTTGTACTGGGCATAATACGTATAACTGAACTCTAGCCGAGTCATTAATAGGGAACACACTAATTGCCGACAGCCTTCCACCAAAGACTGTCGGTTTTTTATTTTCTTCAATCGGTTTCTTATAGTGACGTGGGAATTGATATCAGATAGAGCTAGGCAGTTATTAACCTAAGGTTTTCAGGCTAATAATTAAATCTTTAAGGATTGTGGAAATATCATAAGAAAGTAGTTCAAGACGTCTTTTGCAGAAGTGATAAAGGGGGTTGTAGTTCCCCTACTGAGCATTACTCCTCACAAATAAGTTTTATAGTCGATGTTATGTTTGACTACAAAATTTATAACTATGAATACTAAAGCCTTATATAATTCAGCTCATTCCAAATTCCACTCAGGAAGAGTGTGATTACTTCATAATGATTAATACCAGAAATTTTTGTGATAAACGCCGTACAGGCGTTTCGCGTTAGAAGCATCCTGACGCGTTCATCTATGAGGATGCTTCTAACCCATCGTTCCTATTTCCCAACACCTAAAAGTTCGTACCTTATCTAATTGAAAGTACTATTTTAACTAAAGCACTCAGACACAAAACTTAAACTGAAAGCTAAAACTCAGCACTCTGTGGTGTTCTGGGAAATGGAATTACATCACGAATATTAGTCATACCAGTCATGAATTGAACCAACCTTTCAAAGCCAAGTCCAAACCCTGCATGGGGGACAGTTCCATAACGTCGTAAATCCATATACCACCACAAATCTTCTGGTTCAAGTCCTTGAGCTTTGACTCGTCTCTCCAACACATCCAACCGTTCTTCCCGTTGAGAACCGCCAATTATTTCACCTATTTTGGGTGCAAGAATATCCATTGCAGCCACAGTTTTTTCGTCGTCATTCAGACGCATATAAAACGCTTTAATTTCTGTGGGGTAATCAGTAACAATCGTTGGTTTTTTAAATAATTTTTCGCAGAGATAGCGTTCGTGTTCAGATTGTAAATCTAAACCCCAACTTACTGGATATTCAAATTTAACCTTGGCTTTTTCTAGAAGCTTGATGGCTTCAGTGTAAGTAACACGTTCAAATTTATTGTCAATAATATTGTTAGCCGTTTCCAATACAGTTTTATCTATCCGCAGATTAAAAAATTCCATATCTTCGGAACAATGTTTTAAAACGTATTGGAAGATATACTTGAGAAACTCCTCGGCTAAATCCATATCTCCGTTAAGATCGCAAAAAGCCATCTCTGGTTCGACCATCCAAAATTCTGCTAAATGTCGGGAGGTATTGGAATTCTCTGCACGGAAAGTAGGACCGAAGGTATAGACGTTACTGAAGCTCATCGCCATAACTTCAGCTTCTAACTGACCGCTCACGGTCAAATATGTAGGTTTTGCAAAAAAATCTTTGCTGTAGTCTACTTCCTTTTTATCCGTAAGTGGAACATTTTTTAAATCTAAATTAGTAACGTTGAAAAGTTCACCCGCACCTTCACAGTCACTTGCGGTGATAATAGGTGTGTGTACCCATAAAAATTCCCGTTCTTGGAAGAATTGGTGAATTGCTGTAGCGCAAGCATTTCTCACCCGTAAAACAGCACCTAAAGAGTTGGTACGGTTACGTAGGTGTCCAATAGTGCGTAAAAATTCAAAGGAATGACGCTTCTTTTGTAAGGGGTAGGTTTCCGGATCTGCTTCACCGTAAACTTTGATAGTTTGTGCTTTGAGTTCGATTCGCTGTCCTTTTCCTTGGGAAGGTACTAATACTCCCGTAACTTCTACTGAAGCACCTGTATTTAGTTTCTTTAGAACAGCTTCATAATCTAATGTATTTTCGTCCAAAACTACTTGCAGACCAGCTAAGGAAGAACCATCGTTGACTTCTATAAAAGCAAATCCTTTTAATTCTCGTTTGGTTCGCACCCAACCACATGCTGTGAGTTTCTCTTCAGCTTCCCCACTGTGCAGTATGTCTTTAATCCGTCGATTTATCATCTTAACCAGCAAAACTTTTTAATAACCAGCCTATGATAACGCCCAATCCAGCAAAGCGGATGACTTGCCAGAAGGCATCTTTTAAGCCACTCTTGGAAAAAATGATAATACCACCAAATAGCGCCAGATAACTCCTGGAAAATAAACCCAAATTATCTTCTAAGGTTTCTAGTTGTGCTTTAACCTGTTCCAAATTTAATTTTAATTCTTGCTTCGAGTTCTTTTGAAGGGTTTGTTTTTTATTTTGTTTCTTTAGTTGCTCTAAGCGCTGAGCTAGTTCATTTTGACGTTGTCGCTCAGTAAGTATTTTACTGTAGCGGTTTTTTAAGACTTGAAGTGTTTGTTCAGCTTCAACAATTAATCCTTCAAATACCTCTAGGAGATTTTCTTCTTCAGACTGTTTAGATGGTCGATCAGGTAAATTCATACAAGGTTGTAAAGTAAAGGAAAACGCCTAAATAATGCCTACCTGTCATGTCTCAAGCTACCCATTTGAACCAAAGTAATCAATTAAGTGAAATTAGTACTCTAGAACTAGCTCAAGCTTTAATGGAGAGATTGAGTATTTCTCCTAACGATTGGCATCGACTCAAGTCTAACCGCAAAGCTCGTGCTTGCGAACAGACAGCAGCAGCATTAGTTTTTCTACTTAAAGACTCTCAACAAGAAGCCCTTCCGAGGCTGCAACAAGCTACTGGCTGGCTAGACAAGTCTATCAGTGCGCCACCTTGTCCTACCCACGGTCATAAGAAAAATAAAGAGTAGGCATTGTTAATCGCTATCTTTATCTTTGTTTATTTAGATTTAGGTAGCATTTGACGGTTGACACTTAGAACTCGACTGAGGTAAGTTAACCGTCAATTATTGGTTATCAAAGTTCTTAACCTAGATTTGATTTCAGTATGATATACATCACAGACATCCCCCAATCCCATGTTGTATATATTTGTAAGCGTTAGATAAGTGTTAGAATCTCACTGACTCTACTGTGTGTATCTGAGTGCTCTGCCTTCCAATATTCAAGATTTATTATTAAGTATGTTTATTTCGATAGTAAAGTAAGCAATCTCCTAAATTAAATTTAGGAGTGCTTCAGAAATCTAATAAACAACATACAATAGAGATTCCTTTTTATTATTCCAGACAATACCTATGTTCTCGTCCTCGAGAATAGTAGCATTGCGGAAATTAATTGTTATTACGTGAAAGTAAAGGTATCCTAGGACGACTTTCTAATTGTTTACAAAGTCTTAATTCGGTACCAGTTCTATTCCACTCAACTCGATCGAATATTAGATGCAAGATACTCAAACCACGACCACTTTCTGACTCATCTGGAGGAAGATACTCCTCAGGATCGTCACGATATTGACAATTCGGGTTGAAGCCACATCCTTGGTCTGAAATGATCCACCAGTACCTGTCGTCTATCAAAGAAAAACGAACAACTACCTTTTTACTAGGATCTAAATTGTTCCCATGTTTCGCTGCGTTAACTAAGGCTTCTTGAAGCCCTAAACGCAGTTCGGCTTGCATTTTGTTTGGTATTTCTGCCAGGAGTAAATCTAAAATTGGGCAGAGATATAGAGTTGAGGCGAAACTAATAGTGCCCCAATTACGTCCGACAGGACGGAGTGAAATAGTAATCACAAGAGAAACCCCGTAGCTTCAGAGTTAGCTAGACATCAGGCAAGCTGTCACAGGCACCCTGATTAAAATTTAGGTGGTCTTCTTTCCTTCAAGCAAGTTTTAATCTTTAGAAATAAATTTTGAAAATGCTTATTACACTGACTATCTTTTATAGAATTAAGTTCTTGAATTAAGTTGATAACAAATCAGATTTTTGTATATTTATCTGCAACTGCAGTTCATAACTAAAAATTACTTTTAAGCCAAAAGAGTGTTCATATACTCTTTACTTTTGCTGATTTGTAATTTAAACAACTAAATTTATAACTTTTAAGAAGTCCATGCAGCTTTAATTTATTTACTCAAAAGGAATCATATTTTCAGATTAGTTCAATTTTAGCATTTTTACTATACGCTAGGCTACAAATTTGGAATTTGACTTTTTTGTAAAGGACTTACTTCCCGCATCTATTTGTGATAATACAGCGAAAGCTGCTGCTTCGACGTGAGCGGTTTGTGGAAAGAAATCGGCGGGCACTATCCTAGTTATATTATATACTTTATCTTGGCAAAGTAATTTCAAGTCTCGAGCTAAGGTTGAAGCTTTGCAGCTAACGTATACAATACGCTCTGGCTTTGACATAAGAAGTGTTTCAATCACTTGGATGTCGCATCCCTTGCGTGGAGGGTCGAGTAAAACAATATCTGGAGTCAAATCCATTTTAGGTAGCAATTCCTCTACTTTACCTGCATAAAATGTAACATTGTCAATGTTGTTGATTCGGGCGTTCAATTTTGCTTGTTCTACAGCTTTGACTTGCATTTCTAGACCCACGGCTTGTCCTACTTGTTTGGCAAGTGGCAGAGTTAATGTGCCAATGCCACAGTAAGTATCAAGAAGCAATTCATTACCTTGTAAATTCAGTTCTGACTGAATAATTTGCAACAGAGATTCAGCTGTCTCTGTATATACTTGGAAAAAAGTTTCAGCTTGAATTTGAAATTCCAAACCGGCAAATTTTTCTCGCAGATAAGGTCTGCCAGCGATACAACGAGTATCAGATCCAAATATGACATTCGTACGTTCGCCATTCTGGTTTAACATCACTCCTACAAGCGGGGGATAGTGGTCTAACCACTCTTGTGCTTGTTCTTCTATTCCTGGTATATTTACTTGTTTAGCTACTATTGTTAATAAGATTTCGCCAGTCCGACGACCGATCCGGAAGCTGATGTGACGAATTTCTCCTTGGTGTAGCTTTTCGTTGTATGGTTTCCAACCCCGTCGCTCTATGTCTTGTTTAACCCTTTTGAGTAAAGGTTCCAAGCGAACGTCTTGTATAGGGCAATGATTCAAATTAATTAATTTGTGGCTATTTTTTTGATAGTAACCAGCAATAAATTTACCGTTACCAGAAGTACCCACAGGATAGGTCGCTTTATTGCGATAACCCAGCGCTTCAAGTGCTTTTAAAACTGGAGCAACCGGAGGGTTCGCAAAACCTCCAATTCGTTCCAAGGCTTGAATTACTCGATTGCGCTTTGCTTCTAGCTGTAATTGATAATTGATATGTTGCCACTGACAACCACCACACTTGTCTGCCACAATACATGATGGCCGAATACGATTGGGTGATGGCTGTCTAATTTCCTGTAACTTGCCATGGGCATATTTAGGTTTCACATGTCGCAGTCTAGCAATAACCCTATCGCCCGGAACTGTATCTGCTACAAATACTACTCGTCCATCCTTTTTACCAACTCCATCTCCTGTATCATTCAAATCAACAATCTCAACTTCGATTAATTCACCCTGTCGCCATTTGGTTTCAGTCATTGCTATTTAGCTGTTTATTTAGTTCATTTTCACTGCTTACATTCAATAGTTGCAGCGTTATAAGCTAATAGTTAATGGATAACGGGTAAAAGTTATGAGCAAGGAGTAAGATTGTTCATTTTACCCGTAACAGCTGCCATATGTCCAAATAAAATTTTTAGTAGCCATTTTGCAGTGTTGCGATCGCATAAACTTTATTGACATATTTTAAGTATCTTGGCGTGTAAAGTACTGAAAAATCATACGTTTCGGCTTATCCCATCGGTTTTTATCATCGACCAAATCATGCTCTGTATTTTTGGATGAAGGGGTAATTATTACAATTTTCTCAAGCACCAGTACCTTGAAAACCTCTGGGCAAAATTGAACAATTTGAACAGAACTGTAGTAAGCCTTAATTAATAACTGTTCACTTCTACCCCTTAGACTCGTTAAACTAGCTAATAATATTTCATTTAAGACAATCGAAATAATCATGACTGTAGTAAGCCAAGTTATTCTGAAAGCTGATGACGAACTGCGTTACCCCAGCAGTGGCGAACTTAAGAATATCCAAGATTTTTTACAAACTGGACAACAAAGAGTAAGAATTGCCACAACCCTTTCTGAAAACGAGAAAAAAATAGTTGATCAAGCAACTAAACAATTATGGCAAAAGCGACCTGATTTTATCTCTCCTGGCGGTAATGCTTACGGACAGAAGGAGCGTTCCCTTTGTATCCGTGATTTTGGCTGGTATTTGCGCTTGATTACTTACGGTGTTCTTGCTGGAGATGTGGATCCTATTGAAGACATTGGCCTAGTCGGCGTACGTGAAATGTATAATTCTTTGGGAGTACCCGTTCCTGGAATGGTCGAAGCAATTAACTGTTTGAAAAAAGCTTCCTTGGAATTACTTAGCACAGAAGATGCCAATGAAGCCGCACCTTACTTTGATTACATCATTCAAGCAATGTCCTAACTGAGACTCTAGTGCCGCCTAGTTGGGTATTCTTTGGGCTTTTGAGGGAATAATTATAAACCAATAAGTTCAGGGAAAACTATTAGTCCCCAAAATCTATAAAATTCCCAATTTGATTTATCTTCCCCGCAAGTATTGGTGATTCTGGCTGTATTAGTCAATTCACTAAGTAAGTGCGGGGAAATTCTATTTAAATATGTTTATAAAATTACATATACTTATTCGCAAACTATAGTAGGGAGTAAAATTAGATATCTTCTTTATAGCTAATGTTACGCGTTTACACTTGTAATTGACAAAAAAATCAAAAATTATTTTCTAATCTAAAAATTGAAGGCTAATTTTAATATCTATAGGATCGATAAAAATAAGATCGATAAAAATGAAGTTTGTATGATGCTATTATTTTTATGAATAATTTATTCAATGTAAATAATTAAATATCCGGAAGGTTTCAGTAATTTATAAAAAAAAGATTTATTTTTGAATATAAAATTTACGTAAAATTTAATAAGACTTTTATTTAGCTTCAAAAATAGGAAATGAAATGACAAGCAAGAATAGCATAAGTATCTCTATCTTTCTTGATAAAGAGAATTTATGAATACCCCAAACAGAAAATTTTCGATAAGGATGAATACATCAAGTCTGCATAAAACTTGACTATCTGTTGATTATTTATGAATATTCCGCCCTGAGATGTGAGGAACTGGCGGAGAATCTACACCCAAATGTCTGAAGTAAGATAGTAACTATTTCTATGCTGTCTTGTATGCAGGAATCTAATAAAGTCATAAGATACTGCAACAAGTAAGAGATTAATTGAAATTGAAATACCGATCTATTCTCAGTGCCATTGCACCCTTTTAATTTGATATTGGCTATGGCATTTGAGAGTAGGTGCAGCTAAAAGTAAAATCATGAATGTATTTCACATTCCATCAAAAAACGTGGCGGTCGTATTCTTTTAAGAACAAATACATTTGTTTTACTTACCTAAGATAAATATTTTGAGACAGATTGACCCTGGTATATGCTCCATAATATCTGATTTGCAGAAGCCACTTAAGCTTTGCTCATCTGCATTTTTACAATTCCCCTATCTTAGGTATCAGAGTAAATCGTTGTGCAGTGGAAGGTATTATCCCTAATTTAAGGAAGTGAGAATAACGAAGTAGCTAGATTATTGATTTGAAAGTTCTGCTACAGACGTACGATTCATTTCTCGTATCCAAGCTAAAAGTGCATTTAAATATGCATTTGCAACTTTGCTCGCGACCTGTCTACCATCAAATGCAATGTTAAGGCTAGTAATCCCTTCAAGTAACATTTGGGAGCCTTTGTCGGTTAAGGTCACATTATTTTGACCGCTGCTTTTGATTGCTCCAACTTTCATTAGCTGTCTGAAGACACGTTGGTATGCACCGATTCTTTCATTTTTTCGCTTGATTCGGGTAATTAAATCTGAAGTATTAACTTCTTTAGTTTGGGCTCCAGAATCCCACAAAGCTAATAATAAGAGAGTTTGAGCGTTATCTTTCTTTGCTGTAGCTTTAGTTTTGGTTGTCTTTTTGCTATTGGACTTAGCTTTTACTTGCTCGCCAACCTTCGCACTAACCTTTTCAGAAGCTGATTTAGCTTTGGTCTGCTTAGTTGTGCTTGGAGCTTTCTCAGTATTGGCTTTTGTAGAAGTTTTCTTGGAAGTTGATTTACTTCTAGTTTTTTTGGTAGCAACTGGAGCTTTCTCGATAGAAGCTTTTGCAGTAGCAGTTTTCTTGGAAGTTGATTTAGCTTTGGTCTTCTTAGTTGTAACTGGAGCTTCCTCGGTAGCTACCTTTGTAGCAGTAGCAATTTTCTTGGAAGTT
>JGI1201J43222_100156_pt1 | contig 23526 bp, 16 predicted proteins | sample MastesBC008_FD_43222 | JGI IMG/M metagenome (IMG submission 43222) | reverse complement strand
TCCACCTGAGTTTTATCGCCATGAGTTTCCACAAAAGCTCGAAATTTCTCCCAGTCGGTGATTTTATGACCATTCCCTCGATTTTTTCTGACTTTGGCTTTAAAATCACCCGTTTCTCTACGACGTTGGAACCATGTATTGATGGTATTACGACTGATGTTGAAGAATTCACTGGCTTCACAGCGCTTCATTCCATTAAGTTCAATTGCCTCAATCACTTTTCGTCGCAGATCATAACTGTAAGACCTTGCCATTGGAATTGTCCAGACTAATCACTTCTCGATCTATCTTACCTTACGTCCTAACTAAGCTGGCGATTGCTATATAACCTTTATTGTCAGCTTTATATCTTTTAATGATGATTAAAGAAAAGGCATTGAATAAATACATCAATGAAATATTGTAGGCATATTTGGTTTTTTTCGTAGACGCTAAACATCCCCAATCTTCCTCAGCCGAGGTAGTATTATCGGCTGCTATCTTCGGGTTTTTTGGGCTAAAATAATTCAGTATCAAACAATTTCTTTAAAGTAAGAAAAAAGAATAGTTGGTATTAACCACCACCAATAATAAAGTCTCTCACTACCTAATCCCAATTCGCAGTAAGCAGCAGGAAGATGACCAGAAGGTGCATTTAAGTTGAAGTCAAGTTGCTCGTATGCTTTCCAAGTACCTTGTTGGTACCATCCAACAGAATTACCGAACTGACACCAAGTTTCGTATTTAGCATCTATATTTCCTGATATTTTATTCCAAACCTGTTGTTGAGTACTAAATCCAAAATGTCCGTTAGTGTATCTCTTCCACAGTTCATCAATATCTTGCAAATCAGAAGCAAATAAATTTTCTGCGTCAACCGTTCGCAACCAACCTTCTGCTGTTCTATTTGACAATGTCAATAAAATATTAGCTGTTTCCAGATCCGCTTCACGCCACATTTTATTAGCTAGTAAATTTTGCAAGCGTCCATAATCAAATGTCACAATTGTTGGAGTACTTTCTTGCGAGTGAGATTCTTGAGATTTAGGAAGTACTCTGAACCTTTCTCCTTCTGTTTCTACATCAAAATACTGGCTGTGAAATTCAGATAGTTGATTTAACAATTGCGATCGCTCTTGCTTTAATTGTTCTAATTCAATTTTTAAGTTGTTTTGCTCTTGAGTCGCTCGTTCTAGCTTTGATTCCAGTTTTGACAAGTTATCTTGCGACCTTCTCCACCATTCGCGCGCCCAAATTGTTCTTGATAGTTCTCGCTGGAAAGATTCTTCTGAGATCTTTTCAGATGAAGAATATTTTTTTACATACCACCCACAAATGGAACAGTAATCTGCCAGTTCACTGAGGGATTCTGTTTGGCAAATGGGACACTGAGCCATGTTTAACTCCTGACCTTATGTGGGATTATTAGCTTGGAAAGTTTATGAGAAATCAAAAATATAAGCTTATATTTTCTGTCTACAAACCCATACGTGGGTTTTCGGTAAATTTTATTGGGAAATTTGACTTAAATCTGAAGAAATGGGATTGTCAAATTTGCTTTTAGTCAAATTTGCTTTTAACAGTACAACGGAATTTTGAACGAAAAAGCCCTATGAAAATCTGGCAAGCTGATTTTTATCGAAGTCCCCAGCAAGATGCATCAACTGAGGTATTCTGGGATTTATTGATTTGTGACCCCAAACTCGATTTTAAATATGAGGCTAGTTGTCCCCAATCACAAGCGAATTCTACTTGGCTTGCTTCCCAATTCCAACAAGTAGGGGAAAAACCGGATGTAATTCAAGTATTTCGTCCCCAGTCTTTAAGTTTAATTGAGCAAGCTGGAAATAATTTGGGAATTAAGGTTGAACCGACTCGTCGCACCACAGCTTTAAAAGAATGGTTGCAAGAAAAACAGTATCCGATAGCTTTGGATAAGCCCCCTCCAATGCCTTTACCAGAAAATCTTTGGGGTCAAGAATGGCGTTTAGCGACATTACCTGCGGGTGATATTGTTGATATCTTTGGCGATCGCCCAATTCCAATTTTAGATATGCCAGATTATTGCCTGCCAATTAATTTGGGTTTGGCTTCAACTGTAAAAATTCCCGGAATTGTTATTTATGGTGGCAGACAATCGATGCGTTTAGCAAGATGGTTTCAAGAAGTTCGTCCGGTAGAGATAAATTACATTGCTGGTGCACCAGATGGTTTTGTTTTGGAAGCAGGTTTAATAGATCGATGGGTTGTTGTGACTTTTGAAGACAAAGAAGTTGCAGCAGCAGCACAAAATTATCAACAGCGCAAGCAAGAAAGTAAAGGATTGCACTTTTTATTGATACAACCTGATGATTCGGGAATGACTTATAGCGGTTTTTGGTTGTTGAGAGATGAAAAGTAGAGAAAATCACTTTAAAAACAATTTTTTAGTTCGATTTTCACTATCTGGGATGAAGGGCTACTGAAAGCCCCCGGCTTCTAACCGTGGGATAGCTTACTACTAGTAAAGTCTACTTTGTGAAGAATTGTAATGACCAGTTATTAAGGTTATGCTTAATTTGAAGGGTGTAGTTAAAAACTCTACATGCGGTTAAATCCAAGCAAAAGTAGATGAATTTTAAGAATATTAAGGGGCTGTTTGACTTACCAACTACATATTGGATTGTGGCGCTAGTTGGTTTTATTAATTCCGTCAGTTTTACCATAGTTTATCCACTACTGTACCCCTACGCGAAACAGTTTGATTTGAGTGATTTTCAAGCAAGTTTGTTACTTACAGCTTTTTCTGTATCTCAGTTTATTGGTACGCCAATTTTGGGTAGACTTTCAGATCGCTTGGGGAGAAAACCTTTACTGATAATAAGTTTATTAGGTACAGTCGCAGCAAATATTATTGCAGCTGTAGCACCTTTTGCTTGGCTACTATTTACTGCTCGTATACTTGATGGATTTACCGGTGGAAATAACTCTATAGCTAGTGCAGTAATCAGTGACATTACCAATGCAGAGCAACGTACTAAAGCTTTTGGTATTTTTGGTTCTGTGTTTAGTCTTGGACTTGTTATTGGTCCAGCACTCAGTTATCTTGCTCTTCAACTACCAACACCGGAAGGTATATCTTCACTGGGTTTAAGTTTTTTGCTAGGAGCAAGTATGGCTTTATTTGCAACGGTGTTAACTGCTTTTTTTCTACCGGAAACATTACCTCGCTCGGAAAAGCAAGAATTCTACTTGAGTTGGAGCGATTTCGGTTTGCTCAAAGTTGCTCGATCTGTAGCTCGACCTAAGTTGGGCAAGTTGTTTATTTTAACCTTTCTTAGCGGTACTACCTTTACAATTTTTACCTTTGCATTTCAACCTTTTTTGTTAGAAGTACTAGAACAAGACGTAAAAGTTCTAACAATTATATTTGTTTTAGTTGGAGTAATAGGATTCATCTCTCAAGTTTTTGCTCTAGATCCATTACGAAAAAGATTCAATCTGATTGATATTCTTTTTACAGCGTTGCTCGTGCGAGGAATCACATTTTTATTAATTCCCACATTCCCCAACATTACAGCCTTTTTTATCATTATTGCGATTTTCAGTTTAATTACTGCTTTCCCTATGCCTTTAATCGAGTCTATTTTGTCCCTCAATAGCACTCAAAAAGAGCAGGGTGAAGTACTAGGAACTAACGTTTCTTATCTTAGTCTTTCCAATGCTTTGGGACCAGCGATTTCTGGATTACTAGTTACACTCGGTTATTTGGCTCCTTTTTGGATTACAGGGGTTTTGACTGTATGTACGGCTTTATTTGCTTTGCAACTCAAGTTTCAATTTAAGTGTAGTGTCAGCGATCAATAACACTTAGATTTTTCTATTATCGATAGTTAAGGAAGGAGTACGGAGGAAGAAGGATTAATCTACATATAAACAGGACTTACGCACTTGTTACCAATTTTCAGGGGTTTGGGATTGCTTCCTTACGTCGCAATGACTTTAATTTCCTTGTCCGTGCGTAAGTCCTGATAAATTTATTACACTTCTTCCTTCTCATTTCTTTCCTCTTCCTTCCGACGTAGTCGGTCAACTTTAGAAATAGTAAAGGGAATTTAGACTTTATTCCTTTTGACTATTTTTGAAAAAATTATTCTTTCTTTATACATATAGACTTTAAAAATATCGATTTTATACAATTGTTTGTATATGAATAGAAATAACATACCCTGTGTAAATATTGGAATCTTTTAAGCAATATATATGATTTTGAACAGTCGATTAATATCATCTTATCTCTATTTTATTAAAAAATAATGTATTAAAAATTCATCTTCTTGATAAGTGAAAAAAATCAAGTAATTTAAATCCTAATTTTATAATTAAATTTATCAAACGGTATTCACATACTGAAAAATATAAAATTAGTCATCAAACAGTTAGCATCACAAATTTACACCATACTAAATTATGACTTACACAATTGTCACAATATACTGGTGATATGTGACACTAAGAACCTTATTTATATATTCAAATTAACTCGTTTGTATCATATCCCTCGCAAGAAAAATATATCAGTTGTGCAGGTTTTCGAAATAAAACTAATTTCCTTGTACCTTATTTCCGCTCGATTTATAGATATTAAATCAAAAAATATATGATAACCACGAGCGTACAAAAAATACAGACAGAAATTAAATCAAAATTTGTTAAGGAAGAATTTGACTTTCCTATAGAATTTTGGTTAGTAACTCTAATTGCCTTTATTAACTCTCTTGGCTTTACGATTATTATTCCTCTACTTTATCCCTATGCAAAATACTTTGGTTTAAGTGATTTTCAGGCAAGTTTATTAAGCACAGCTTATGCAATTTCTCAATTTTTTGCAACACCAGTTTTAGGAAGAATTTCAGACCGTTTGGGAAGAAAACCGTTATTAATTTTAAGTTTAATCGGAACTATAGTAGCTAATATTGTTGCCGCTTTTAGTCCCATTGTGTCGTTATTATATCTGGCTCGTATCATCGATGGGCTAACAGGTGGAAATAATTCTATTGCAAGAGCTATTGTCAGCGACATCACGACAAAAAAGCAGCGCGCTCAAGCATTCGGGATTTTTGATGCTATATTTCGTTTGGGGTTTGTCGCTGGACCAATCATAAGTTACCTCGCAGGAAAAATTCCCACTTTTATGGGGATATCTTCATTAGGAATGAGTTTTTTAGTTGCAGCAATTGTCGCTTCCATTGCAACTTTATTAATATTAGTTTTTCTTCCTGAAACTGCACCTCGGGTAACAACTGAAAATTTTCGATTTAAATGGAGTGATTTTGGTTTCATTAAAATTCTTCAGTTTGCACCTAGACCTAAATTTACAGATATTTTTATCCTCACTTTTTTAAATGGTGTAATTTTTACTACTTTTACCTTTGCATTCCGAATTTTTACTCTAAATATTCTCGAGCAGACTTCTAAAACCTTAGCGATCGTATTTGCTGTAATCGGAATGTTGGGACTCGGATCACAAATTTTTATCCTCGACCCGCTGCGTCAGAAGTTCAACCTTGTTGATATTTTATTTTTAGCATTGATAATACGAGGAATAATGCTTTTGTTAATTCCTACGTTTCCTACTCTTACACCTTTTTTGATGTTTACTGTAATATTTGGTGTGGTGAATTCTTTTCCGATACCATTGATAGATTCTATTTTATCTCTTAATAGTAGCGAAAATGAACAAGGGGAAATACTAGGACTCAATACTTCCTACGTCAGTCTTTCTAATGCTATTGGTCCGGCTATATCTGGTTTATTAGTGACTTTTAGTGACTTAATCCCCTTTTGGGTTACGGGTGGATTAAGTGTGTTAATAGCTTTTTTTGCTCTAAAACAAATTAAGTTAGAGTTCAAATGCGGACAACACAGCTTATTGTGATCTGGTAAATACTATTTTCCTTGAATCTTTTGCACAAAGAATTCTTCTAAACTCAGACTGTGCAACTCAGTAGAAATGAGTAATCCTCCCATGAGTCTTAGACTCGCAATAAAGTCATAAACATCACCTTCTAGTTTTCCTTCCCAAGAACCATCCGCTAAACCTCCAATATCAGGTATCCACTGTTTAAGAACTTCCCAATCACCACCCTGACCTTTAACTCGATAGGTGTGGGGAGTTCCTAATAATTCTGTTAGAGAACCAGTACAGATTAATTCACCTTTTGCCAGGATTGCAATGCGATCGCAAATTTGTTCTACTTCACTCAAAACGTGACTATTAAAGAAGATAGTTTTTCCAGTAGCTTTGAGATGTAAAATAATTTCCCGCATTTGATAACGTCCGACAGGATCGAGTCCTGACATTGGTTCGTCAAGAAATATTAATTCTGGATCGTTAATTAATGCTTGTGCCATTCCCACTCGTTGGAGCATACCCTTAGAGTAGTGACGCATACGTTTTTTACAAGCATCAGCTTGGGATAAACCCACCAAGTCTAGAAGTTGAGGAATTTTTTGTTTCTGTACTCGCTTTGAGAGTCCAAACAGCCCTGCTGCTAATTGCAAAAACTCCCAACCAGTAAGATATTCATATAAGTATGGATTTTCTGGTAAATAACCAATACGTTGCTTTATATTGCGATCGCCCAAGGGTTTACCCAGCAATAACCCCCTCCCGGAAGTTGGATGAATAATACCCAACAGTAGTTTTAATAGTGTTGTTTTCCCAGCACCATTAGGTCCTAACAACCCAAAGGTTTCTCCTTTGTAAACTGTTAAAGAACAATGTTTGAGGGAAGTAAATTTTTGATTCAAGAAAAAGCCAGTGCGATAACTTTTTCGCAAGTCGGAAGTTAAAATTACCGGCAAATTATCTTGAATATTCGATTGCGAATCAGGAGCATCTGCAACAGACTTCATCTCTGAGTAACAGGTAACTACAGCTACACCACATTAGCATTTAGCTATCAGTAACCCAATTATACTTGGGTTATAAGTTTTAATTAATTACAAAGATTAATTAAAACAGTATCCAGACGGAATATTTAGGATGATAACCCTAAGTATCCTAGGGTTAAATTTTGACCGTATCATATAATAGAAGCGAAAACTCGACAAACCGTTTCTTTCCTGGAAGTTTAACTGCTATCTTTGATATTAACAAAACATCACATATGCTTGACTGCGAGCAGTTTATTCATTAATATGATTCCGACCGATTGGTCTTACCTTCAATAATAATAGGTAAAATCGAAGTAATGCACTATTGGTCATTATAATATTCTTCCCTGAGTAGTAATCGAAAAAAACTGATGTCTAAAGGTCAAGAGACAAAGGAGAGAATTCTTCAACAGACAGCCGAACTGTTTAACAAACAGGGGTATGCTGGAACTTCGATGTCTGACATTATGCAAGTAACGGGTCTAAAAAAAGGAGGAATTTACAATCACTTTCAAAATAAGGATGAATTAGCACTACAAGCCTTTGATTATGCTGTTAGTCTAATTAGTTATCGCTACAGGATTGCACTGTTAAGTAAACGTAATGCGATCGAGCGCTTACAAGGAATTGTTCAAGTCTTTGTGAGTTATATAGACAAACCACCTTTAAAGGGGGGTTGTCCTTTACTGAATACTGCTGTTGAAAGCGACCATACTCACCCAGCTTTGAGAAAGCGCGCCCAGGAGGCAATGAACTCTTGGTACGATATGATTCGCAGAGTTGTGCAAAAAGGAATTAGGAGGGGAGAAATTTCTTCAGACATTGACCCTGAGCAAGTCGCTACGGTGACTATTGCTATTTTTGAAGGTGGATTAATGATGACTCAACTACATGACGATCCTATTTATCTTAAGAGAGCCATGACTCATCTCTCTCAGTATATTGAAAGTTTCTCTCCAAGATAAAAATAATACATACCCTGACTATTTTTACCCTGAGGATATTTTGTTTCGAAAAACAGACCGAAAGGTCTTTTTGTCTGGAGCGACGATTGTATTATTGGCATTAATTTATGATTGAAACTGATAAATTATCTCGTCCGTTAGAGGTAGAAATTACCATCCCGGTACGAACATACGACATAGATTTTGCTGGAATTGTCAGTAACATTGTTTATATTAAATGGCTGGAAGATTTACGCTTGAAATTTCTAGACGAACACTTACCACTCGAAACAGAAATTGCTCGCGGAAGTGTACCGATAGTTTCTAAAACTGAAATTGAATATAAACGACCAATAAAACTTTTTGAATCAGTAATTGGTAGACTTTGGGTTGCTAATTTCGGGCGAATAAAATATACAATCCAAGCTGAAATTATCTCTAATAATAATATTGCGGCGACTGCAACCCAGATAGGAACATTTATTAGTACGGATAATGGTCGTCCAGTAAAAATACCAGATAAATTACTACAAACATATTCACAATTTAAACTAAATTCACAATCTTAACCGATGAGTAAGTGAATTATTGTTTGGTGAACGCAAATATTTAGTCGGAGATAGATTATCTGCTGCGGATATCACTCCTTATAAAAATTAAATATTGAATTTCTTGGAAAGATTAAAGTGAATAAATTGAGGAGAAATTATCGATGTTGAAATTTTACTACAACCCCCTTTCACCGATGTCGCGTCGGGTATGGCGAGGTTTACTCGAAAAAGAGATTCCCTTTGAACCTATTTTGGTGGAATTAAATGGGGATCATCTACAACCAGATTATTTAGCTATTAACCCTTTTCATCACGTACCAGTAATTATTGATGATGGTTTGCGAATACTAGAATCTATAGCCATTTTGGAATATTTGGAACTTAAGTATCCTACACCAGCACTGTTACCAACAAATATTCAAGAAATAGCAACAGTAAGAATGGTGCAAATGGTATCTACCAATGAATTGCTAGCAAAAGTCGTTTCTCTAATTTTTGAGGCTGAAGATTCCCCTCAATTTATTCAAGCAAGGGAGCACATAGACAAAGTCTTGGGTTTTCTAGTAAATACCTTGCAAAATAAACCTTATTTTGGTGGGGAACAATTAAGTTTGGCAGATATTGTTTTGGGAACAGATGTTTCTTTATTACCTAAGTTAGGAGTTGATTTCTGTAATTATCCGACTCTAAATCGGTGGTTTGAAAGGCTAATGGAACGCCCTATATGGGAACAAACAAAACTTAGTGATCGAGACTTTCAAGAATTTAAGCGTAGAGTACGAATTTTAGCAAAAATGCGGAAGCGTGAGTTAAGTCGAACAGGTAAAACAAATTAACCGGATCTATGACAAATAAATTATTAGCAATAGCTTGTGCATCGGGTAGTTTCAAAGGTGCTTTCGCTCACGGTGTATTGAGTGCTTTGGAAGCTAATGGGATCTTTGCAAATGCTTATGCTGCAGCATCTTCATCTGTAATACCTTCCGCTTGGGCTGTTTTAAAGAAAGCTAGCGAACTAGGGGTCGATTATTGGCTCGCAGGTTTACAAGCTCTAGGACAACCAGATATGGGAATTAGTCAGGTAGTAAAAGGGGGAATCAATAATTTTAGTCCCCCGAAAGAAGAGTTATTTGCGCCAGAAACACCAGCCTATTTTGTTGCTGTGAGTGCGGTTACTACTCCCGAAGCTGCGAAAGAAACTCAAGGTGAAAAATTTAGACGTTTAGGACGACGTTTATTATTATCAGCAGCAAAAAAAGACCGTAGTTGGGTAGATGAAAACTTGCAAATGAAGATGTTTAGTAACAAGTCAAAAGATATTTTATTGCAAAATCAGAATCTTGTAACAGAAAGGATAGATAATTCCGGTGTAGATCCAAGGGATGTTTCTAAATTGAATGCAAACAACTTTGAGGAAGTTGCTTATGCAACCTCACGAATGCTTCATGACTGGGACATTCCCGCTTGGATAGATGGAAAACCCTATATAGATGCTTCTTATACTTGTTTATGTCCCGCGATTGAAATGGTTGAAGCTGGGTACAAAAAAGTAATCGCCATAGCAAACGAACCGGGTACTCTATATCGAGATATGTTTCAGCTAGAGCAAATTCCTGGAAATTATCGAGGAGTTGATATCCACATTATCAAACCAGATGTGGACCCCAAAGAGTTTGGAGTTGATTTTACAGATGCAACTCCTGAAGGTTTGTCTGCGTTGTACAAACACGGACAAGAAATTTGCGAGCAGATGCTAGCAGAAGATATCAATTTTACAGCGATTTGAGTGCGTAAACTTGAGAAACAAGTAAGGATAAAAAGTATACTTCTTACTTATTACTCCTTACTTCTTACTTATTACTCCTTACTTCTTAGTTCCTCTACTCATCCTCAGGTTCGACAAATTTCCATTTGATTTTATTTCTACTGCACTTAAACCAAAAATCATTGACTTCATTCCAAAGAACCCCCCGGTTTTGCATATCGATGGGGAAAATTGTTGGAAGACTGGACATCGAACCAAGCTCTTCTCCGTTCGCAGAAATCAGATAACCAGTTTTTTCCTTTTCGTCAATACCGATAATGTAAGTAGGGGCTGGATATGAAGCTATACCCCGCATAGACTCTTGGGAAAATTTAACCTTCAAGCGATTTTGTTTTTTTGTACAACCTTGTGTTGTAGATTTAACTTGCACAAAAAAGTAAGGTGCTGATTGTCCTGCCCCTACCAACTCCACAATATAATCAACGTAGGGCAATTTATCATCCAAGTATCTTGGTTTAAAAATAGCACCTTTATCAGAGTGAGATTCCGTCATTAAAGCGACGAAGATTTCTTCACCTTTTTCTCCCAATCTATCTTTCATCTAAAATATTCCCAAGCAAATCCTAAATTTTACTTAACTGTTTGACATATCTTCCCATAAGTATAGGGTAAGCAACATGTATTACCCAAAATACTAATATATTTTCGGATAAGATTTGGTATATATCCTTAAAGCTTGTGCAAACACATACCCAAATTTATAACGCAAACCTGTAACAGGTGTGTTAATTAATTGTTTTTCCTAGAGAGGTAGTATTATAAGCACCAAAACAAAACTAGAGAATTGCTGTTAGCACAAGTTTATCCGGAGGAAATTATATCGTGTCTGGGCAAACTAACAAATAATATTTTTGTATTATCTAGGCTAACAGCAATCTCAAAATCGTTTATTTTTGCTCAAAAAGCATGGAAGCTCAAGCACCTCCTCTCAACTTATCCAGCACACTTCTATCCTCCAATGTTGAAGTATCACCAGATACCTCTTGTCCTGCTGCTAGATTGCGTAATAAGCGCCTCATGATTTTACCAGAACGAGTTTTTGGCAAAGCATCAGTAAAACGAATGTCTCCAGGACGAGCGATCGCACCTATTTCTTCAGTAACATGTTTTCTAAGTTCTTTAGTTAAGTCATCACCAGCATCATGTCCGCCTTCCAATGTTACAAAGGCAACTATATCTTCACCTTTGATTTCATCTGGCTTGCCAACAACAGCAGCTTCTGCAACTGCGGGATGAGAAACTAAAGCTGATTCTACTTCCATAGTCCCTAGGCGATGACCGGATACATTAATTACATCATCAACCCTACCCATGACCCAGAAGTAACCATCTTCATCTTTGCGAGCACCATCACCAGCAAAATATAGGTAATTTCCATCTTTAGGAGCAATATGTTCCCAATAGGTGCGGCGGAAGCGTTCGGGGTCACCATATACTGTGCGCATCATACCTGGCCAAGGGTGACGTACTATCAAGTAACCACCTTCATTCTCAGGAACGGGATTTCCGTCTAAGTCTACAATGTCTGCAAGAATGCCAGGGAAGGGACGAGTAGCCGAACCAGGTTTAGTAGAAATTGCCCCAGGTAATGGTGTAATCATTACTCCACCAGTTTCAGTTTGCCACCAAGTATCGACTATTGGACAACGTTCCCCACCAATGACTTTGTGATACCACATCCAAGCTTCTGGATTAATTGGCTCGCCGACGGTTCCCAGTAAACGCAAAGAGGAAAGATTCCGAGACTTGGGATGACTGTCGCCCATTTTGATAAAAGCACGAATTGCTGTTGGTGCAGTATAAAAAACCGTTACACCATATTTTTCTACTACATCCCAAAAGCAACCCGGATTGGATTTGCGGGGGGCACCTTCGTACATTAAGGTTGTTGCGCCGTTGGAAAGAGGTCCATAAACAATGTAACTGTGACCAGTAATCCAACCGACATCCGCAGTACACCAATATACATCAGTGTCTTGCAAATCGAAAATCCATTTGGTGGTCATATGGGTGTAGAGATTATAACCACCTGTAGTGTGAACAACTCCCTTCGGTTTACCAGTACTACCGCTAGTGTAAAGAATAAATAACATATCTTCACTATCCATCGGTTCGGCTGGACAATTGGCTGAGGCATTAGGTTCTAAATTATGCCACCAATGGTCGCGTCCGGTTTTCATACTTACTTGTTGACGCGTTCGCTGTACCACCAAAACATTTTCTACGCTCGGGGCTGCATTGTTTTCCAAAGCCTTATCAACTTGAGGCTTAAGGGGAACTATTGCATCTTTGCGGAAACCACCATCAGCGGTAATTACCACTTTTGCTTGAGCGTCGTTGAGTCTATCCCGCAAAGCTTCGGCACTAAAACCACCAAATACCACACTATGTGGCGCGCCGATTCTGGCACAGGCTAGCATTGCAATGGCTGCTTCGGGAATCATCGGCATATATATACCGACTGTGTCACCTTTGCTGACACCCAACTGCTTGAGGACGTTAGCAAATTTACACACTTCTCGATGTAATTGGGCATAGGTTAAAGTTCGGGAGTCCCCTGGTTCGCCTTCCCAAATCAAAGCTGCTTTATTTTTGCGCCAAGTTGTCAGATGTCTGTCAAGGCAGTTGTAAGAAATATTAATCTTGCCATTAACAAACCATTTGGCAAAAGGTGGTTGCCAATCTAACACAGTATCCCACTTTTGAAACCAGTCTAACTCCTGTTGTGCAAGTTCAGCCCAAAAGGTTTGGGGGTCAGATTTTGCTTTTTCATAGAGTTGCTGGTAATCTTTGAGGCTTTTAATATGAGCATTTTGAGAAAATTCAGAACTGGGAGGAAAAATGCGCTTTTCGTGAAGAATTGATTCTATGTTTGCTTCAGACATAATGATAATAGTTAGTCCCTATTGTTACTGAACACTATTTTTAACGGATATTGGTCAGAATCAAAAAATATTTAGATTCTTGTTAAGCATAGAAATTTTTAAACTATGTATCTTTGGCGCATAATAACAATCCATTTACAAAATACAAAGTGAAGCAACACACAAAGATACAAAGCGATAATTAAGTTAGCAATGGTACTGCCTTAAATTTTTGTAGACCAATATGGTCAGATTAGGGGATAAATTTAAAAATAATGATTTGGTTGTAATTTTTGGACGATGCGTTACGGCGCTTCTAGAAAAGTAACGAAAAAAATGTATTCTTGTCCGCTTAACACACCCTACACCTGAATTTTTATTTTGACTTTTGACTTATTTCCTACGGACACGCTAGAGCCTGCGGCGACGGCAGATCCGCAGGTAACGTAGTTATAGCCTCTAGCTGCGCTACCTACGGTACGCTAATGACTTTTGACTTTTGACTTAATATCAACTTCTTTCCCAGATTTTAATCGTTGCATCATCGCTACCACTTACGATTGTTCGTCCACCCCGACCCCACGCAACTGATCGCACGTAATTATCATGACCCACTAAACAAGCAATTTCTTTACCCGAGCTTACTAACCAAATTTTAATAGTATTGTCCCAACTACCACTCGCAAGTAATTGTCCGTCTGGGCTCCATGCTAATGACCAAACTGAATCAAAGTGACCTTCAAGTGTATGAATTTCTCTACCTGTACTAATATCCCAAATTTTAATAGTATTGTCGCTACTACCGCTTGCAAGTAATTGTCCGTTAGGGCTAAAAGCTACGGTGTTAACAAACAAGGAATGACCTTGAAGTGTAGAAACTTCTCTACCAGAATTTATTTCCCATAATTTAATTGTAAAGTCAGCCCCGCCACTTGCAAGCAAAAGCCCAAACCCATTGGGGAAGTTGACCGGAAATGGACTCCATGCAACTGACCAAACTGATTCAGAGTGACCTCTGAAGGTAGTAACTTCTCTACCAGAATTTATTTCCCATAATTTAATTGTAAAGTCTGCACTACCACTTGCTAATAATTTGCCATTGGGACTAAAATTAACTGAATTGACGCTATTTGTATGACCCTTTAGAGTACGAATTTCCTTACCAGAATTTACTTGCCATAATTTAATTGTTTCATCCCAACTCGCACTAGCAAGTACTTCACCATTGTAGTTGAATGCTACTTGATGGATTAAACTGGAATGACCAAAAAACCACTTTCCAAAACTTCGTAATAATTGACCGGTTCCTAGATCCCATAGTTTGATTGTTTTATCGCTACTACCACTGGCTATAGCATTTAAAAATCCCTTTGATGATTGCAGACTTACTGGAGTAATAGCAACACTATGAACTTGACCTCCATGACCCCCAAGAGTATGTATGCATTGCCATATATTAAATTCTACATTTGCGGAACTTGCAGAACTAACTCCATGCCCAAAGGATAATGGGGGTGATTGATGAGAAGACGATCGGTCGTCGGTATTAATGGGAACTTGAGAAGATTCATCGGGAGTAATAATTCTTGTAGGAGTGACTGCTGGTAGCCCCGGATCGCCATCAGTATCTAATAGATTTAACCATTCTTGTACGGAATGGGGGCGATAATTAGCTTTCAAAGCCATTCCGCGCATAACTGCTTGATTTACTTTGTCGCTAATATTGGGGTTTATGCTTTGTGGCGGTTGCAATGGAATATGACGGCGATCATCGGCACTAGTGGGCATCACCCCGGTCAGCAAATTATAAAGTGTAGCAGCCAAGGCATAAACATCAATATATTCTCCCCTTGCTGCTTCTAACTGATATTGTTCGGGTGGGGCAAAGCCAGGAGTACGATAAACAGTATGTCTTTGAACTACATTTGGAACAAAATCTCTGGCGATTCCAAAATCAATTAATACTGCTTCGGGTTTACCTCGACGCAACATTATGTTGCGGGGTTTAATGTCGCGATGTAATAAACCCTTACGATGAACAACTGTTAGTGCATCACCAATTTGGCGGATATATAATAATGCTTCAGACTCTGAGAGTGCTCCAGTTTTTTGTATGTAACGTCCTAAATCTTCGCCTTCAATATATTCCATTACCATGCAAGGCAAATCTCCATCATCAAAAATGTTTTCGATTTGCACCACGTGGGGGTGGCGACACACAGCAAGCCGCACCGCTTCATCACGAAAATCTTGGCGTAATTTTTTTTGCTGGGTTTTCCATTGAGGATCCCTGAGAACTTCTTGTCTGAGGGTTTTTATTACCCTTGGTTGATTTTCTTCATTAACCGCAAGATAGGTAATCCCAATCCCCCCTTCGCCTAGCTTTCTGACGATAGTGTAACGTTCTCCAAATAATTTTTTTCCTGCACTCCAGACCATTAGTATAAATTTTGATTTGCTGGTATTTATTTTTTCATACAATTTCAAGCTTTATAGGTAGAATATAACTTGTAACTCCAGCTATATTTTAATTATTATCCGCTTGGTTTAAGGGAAGTTATTGATCTTTCCTTAAACTTAGATGACAAATTGTCTGAGAAATAACCCGAGATATATCAAGTTTCATAGTAGACTTAAGTATAGTTTTTTTGCGATTAGGGAATAAGTTTACCAGGAGACACTATTTATTAAGTATTGGCAAATATAAACAAGTGTATTAGGTGACTCAGTATTTTATTGATTGTTTCAGAATATTTCAGAATAATTCTCTCAGAGCATGCATCAAGGCTAATTAAGCCTCTGTAATTGCCAGCTAATACTTGAACGCATAAATTTTGGACACACAAGTTATAGCATGGCTCATTATTATGCTGTTCCTCAGAGGAAAACAGTAATCCTTGAGTGTCAGAGCCTATAATTTAGTTCTACAAACCAACTACAAACAAATTTATTTGTAATTGGTGTAGGCAAACCTGATATTAGCAGCTGTTAAAAATTATTGAAATTCTGTGGACACCATAACATTTTCATCGATGGAAATGCTTGCTAATACATTTCTACAAATCCATGCCTGATGTCAGGGGATGGTAAAAATTAATGGGTTTAAGTGCCTATATAAAATACTCAGATTTTGGCAAATTCCAGAGTAGAAACTTTTAGTTGCAAGCGATAGCTTTACTTTTGTTCTTTTCTCTAAAATTTTAATGAAAAATATTAATACTCTAAGCAAAGTATGATAGGTTTTCCTTGTTTATAGTTTTTTCATTTCTATATATATCAAAACACTAAGCAAATAAATTACAAATTTAGATGGTTTGTAAAGATAATATTTATTTTTGACTTCAGTATTTTTCAGTTTGATTGGTTATAACTCTTTAAAACTCAGCCATAACTGTTTGCAAAATTATGAATTAAGTTTGATATTTTATGTTTGATATTTTGGAATTTTGAGTTTAATTTAGGAATAGTTTGAGTTTATAGGAATGAAATTAATAAAAGATTCTAAATATAACTCCGTAGTATAAAACTTTGTGTAAAATTTAGATATAGCCTTTGGAATTAAATAGTATTATTTCTACTAGATACTATATTGCCTATAATTATTGACTGTTACCAACGACTACTCAGCAACAATTGAAATTAACCAATATATCTTACAAAGAATGATTGAAGATAATGTTTAAAAATCTTAAATTAAAACAAAAATTCACCATGATTTTACTCGTCATTCTTATTGTCGGGTTAAGTTTTTGTGGGTTATCTTTGTCACTAATTCTCAGACAAAATGCTGAGAGGGAAATTGCTTCAACAGGTCTTTTACTGATGGAGACAATGACATCAGTACGCCAATATACTAATGAACAAATCAAGCCTGAATTAAATGAACAGTTAGAAAGAGAATTTCTGCCTCAAGTTATTCCTGCTTACTCTGCTACTGAAGTATTCAATAATCTACGAAGTAAAGAGAAATATGGGCAATATTTTTATAAGGAAGCAACCTTAAATCCTACAAATCCTCGGGATAAAGCAGATGATTTTGAAACAGAAATTGTTGAGAAATTTAGGAACAACACAAAATTAAAAGAGTGGCAAGGATTTCGTTCCGAACCAGCAGTTGACATGTTCTATATTGCTCGTCCTTTACAGATAACAGAACCAAGTTGCTTGGAGTGTCACGATACTCCTGAAAGGGCACCAAAAACTCAAATAAAAAACTATGGTCCTGTAGGTGGTTTCGGTTGGAAATTAAATGAAATTGTGGGAGCCCAAATTATCTCTGTTCCTGCAAGTGCAGTAATTCAGAAGGCAAATCAATATTCGTTTCTAATTGTAGGAATTGTTTCTATTGTTTTCGTTGCCATTATTCTTTTAGTAAATCTGTTACTAAATAGACAAATAGTCCGACCTTTAAAACGAATAACTCGAGTTGCAGAAGAAGTTAGTACCGGACATATGGACGTTGATTTTGAGCAGTTATCAAATGACGAGATTGGTAACTTAGCTAAAGCTTTCAAACGTATGAAATTAAGTCTGGAAATGGCAATGAGAAGACTTAAGCGCCCACCAGGAAATACTAACACTGGTAATCCTAGTAACTATGGTAACTCTGGTAATTCTGGTAACTATGGTAATTCTGGCTATTAGCCATAACCGAATTACCTAATGCGAAGAATTTAGCAGAAAGCTTTAGCAAAAGAATTAGTTCAGCAAGCTACGTACAAATTCAATAGCTGCTTGCGAATCGGGAATTTCATTCGCGAGTAGCTCAACAAATTGCTGAGGTGAAAAATTTGGGTTATCGGCTAAAGTATCTTCGACAATCAAATTTGCCATTGGTCCAATATGATAGGCTAATTTTTCTTGACAACATCGGATAAAGTTTGCATCTAGATAAGAAATTCTCCCGGTTCCCTGTTCGGGGCGAAATTCTCGATCAGTTTGATGTTGTGGGTAAGATTCTCGATTGGTTTGATATTGTGGATAAGATTCTCGATTAGTTTGATGTTGTGGGTAAAATTCTCGATTGGTGTGATGTTGTGGGTAAGATTCTCGATTGGTGTGATGTTGTGAGTTTAACCCCCGATTGGTTGAGTTTGGTGAGTGAAAACCTCGATTAGTTGAAGAAATATTCCTTGATTGATTCTCTGGGAAATAGGAGTTTTCTGGCGCTCCTGCAAATGAATTGTCGGGGTTAGAAATAAATGCTGTAGGGGGCGTACTGGATATAGGATTTTGCAATAATGTAGAGGAATTATTTAGATTGTTTACACTCCGATTCTCTACACCCAAATTTTCCAGGCTAGCAAGAGTTTCTATTGCTGTTTGATAGCGTACTTTAGGAGTATCAGCTAACATTCTATCGAGTACTCGAGCAAAAGCATCACTCACATTAGTATATTGACGCCACTGCCACTCTAAGGAATATTGGTTCATCAGGGATGATGGCTCTCTACCTGTCATCAAAACGATTGCAGTCACGCCCAAAGCATAAAGATCGCTACTAGGGGAACAAATTCCCAAACTTATTTGTTCTCGGGGAGCATATCCAACTTTTCCTACCAAAGAAACTTTTCCTACAAAGGTATTTCTTTCAGTCTGAAGTGTTTGACCAATACCAGCAATTTGTTTTCCAACACCAAAGTCAATCAGCACGGGTATATTTTTGCCATCAGGTAACATGATATTATCAGGAGATATATCGCGATGGATAATATGATGTTGATGGACGTATTCCAAAACAGGTAGTAAATTTTTCAGCCAATCAATAACTTCATTTTCAGTAAAGGTCAGACCTTGTCTTTGACGTTCTGCTAGCAAGGCAGAGTAAGTTTTTCCATTTACAAATTCTTGCACTAGGAATAGTCTGTTATCTCCCTCAAAACACGCCAGAAAACGCGGAATCTGGGGATGTTCCAACTGGTGAAGAATTTTTGCTTCCCTTCTGAATAAATCTCGGCATTTTTCTAAACCTCCCAAGCCAGTTCCTACTGGAGCAAATTCTTTGAGAACGCAAGGTTCATTGAAACGCCGACTATCAAAAGCTAGGTAAGTTCGCCCTAGACCCCCTTGACCTAACAGTCGCTCAATTATGTAGCGATTATCAACCAAAGTACCGGAAGTAATTTCTGGTTTTGTTATAGGGGAATAAGACATCTTATTAAGCTCCCGATTATATCAAGTTTTATATATATATAGCTGTGGTTGCTGCAAGGTATGCACAAAATTATGCAAAAAAATATATAAATATTTTTTCTGTTGTTATTATTGAGGATTGTACGCTCGAAATTAAGCGATGACTTTGACACTCTCAAAAAAGTAGCAAATGCTTATAAGTTAAGTTTAAATGAGTTCTCCTGCAGCGAGTGTTAGGCAGGGATGTTCGAAAAGCTATGCTTAATAAAGCACTATTTACGAATACTGTACCTATAAGTGATTTTCCACAAAAAAATGACAACAAACTATTAAGTTTTATATATCAATTTTCATCAATACGTAGATTAAAGACTAGATTTAGCAAGAATACTGCTTGAGTGTTATAAATAAATAACTTGAAAAATAATAAAGTATTCTATTTTTTTCTTTAATAAAATATTATTAATCAAATATTTTATTAATAATTCCTCTCGAGAAACGCCTGCATACATACCGATTGCGTACATCTTTAAAAGGCGTTTCTATAATTTTGCTTTGCTAACTCCTGCTGTGTTTACGCCCCAATACCTACGGCTGAATCACTTTATGGACAACTACGTTACGCAAGAAGTACATTATCCGTTGGTTACTAGCTGCTAATCCCAAGTGCAAATCATGCTTGCACGAACCTAAGTTAAGTAAGAATGCGGTCTGTTCTGACTTCTAATTCCTGAACCTTGATAATTATTCATTCGCAGCAGTAGATTCTGTCGGGTAAAGTAAAACCGCAGGTGTTTCTTCAACTCGCTGTTCGAGTGGTCTAACTTTTTCGACTAATTTAATAAATTGTTTGTAATTAGGAATTGTGGCGCTGGGGACATAGCCCGCATCAGCAGTAATATGTGCTGGAGCTTGCTCCATTGCTCTTCGAATTTGCTGCTCGCGATTTCTTTCAACTGTTGGTGCTAGCAGTACAACTCCTGATGGGATATAGCGACCTTCATGTATAATTCTAAAATTTGTTTTTGGTTTTACTTGTCGATAACGTTCAAAATTCTTTTTGGATATCGCCCCAGCATCAACTGTTCCTTGGCTAATTAATTCCATCAATTTTTTGGGGGTAGAAGCAAAGTTAATTTCTTTGAGGGTAAGACCAAATAGATCATACAGGGGGACATAATAGCCAGCAGCAGAACCTTTTTGTCCTAAAGCAATGGTTTTATTCGCTAAATCGGAAATCTTTTGAATCGGACTATCATCGCGGACAATAATTAAAGGAGTTTGAACACTGCTGACTTCCGCCATTGAAAATATAGCTTCGTAGCGTTTTTTACCAATTGCGATCGCTGCTAGACCAGGAGGTGCAAACACCATATCCCAGTTTCGCGAGCGAATTTGTCTGATGGCTCGTAATTCGTTGTAAGTTGGCTCTATATCAACTACGGATTGTGTTTTGGTAGATAGATATGTTTTGAAACGGTTGTATTGTTGTTGGGAAAGCTTGGTTTGACCATAATTAACTACACCTACCGTCAACTTTTTCGGAACTTTTGGTTTTTCACTACCACCGAAGCATCCCGAAATCGATATACCAATAAATATTAATAACTGCAACAGCAGTAAGCTACGGGAAAACATAATAGATTTATGTAAAAGGAATGAAACTGAATTTATTTTGGAGCAGGTTTTAGACTCATTATCTCTGTTACTTGAAGCGGGTGGCGTAAATACCAAAAAAACTTTATTTTTGCTGGAAAAATGTTATTACCAGATGAAACTTATAAATAGATATTGACAGAAATACTCAGTCCCCGATCATTATAAAAGCAATTAATAAAAAACAGTCATGACTGCTAGATTCGATGAAACTCTTTTTAGACCACAACCTTTTTTAGAATTGGAAAATCAAGGTCAAAGACTACGATTGGATTTAGAAAAATTAGAACATCGCCTAGGACGGGGTCGTGAATGGGCTGACTTAGATGTTCCAATTGGTTGGGAAGTTGTTTCCCGAAAACAAGCAACTTTACGTAAAGAAGGCGAAGATTACAGAATTTTTGATGGTGACGGTTCTACTCCTAGCCGAAATGGTATCTTTCTAGATCGGGTTAGAATCAATCCGACAGAAGGTTGCGTTCTTAGGGATGGGATACAACTGGAAATTGGCTTATCTCCCCACAATCGCATTACCTTAACTTATTATCACCCCGGTGACCGACCAGTTTCACTCCCTAGTAATCGTCGCTTAGGCTTAAGAAATCTTAAACAATGGCCAGTACAAATAGGTCGAGCCCTCAGGACGGATGATTACTCCTCGATGGAATTGGACGCACCGACTGTTTCTCGCTTACACGCCACAATTTATCCAGATGGTAAAGGTGGACATGTTTTACAAGATTTAAGCACTAACGGTACTTTCGTTGATGGTCAGAGAATATCCAAGCGTTTCCAATTAAGAAATGGAAATCGGATTAATATTGGTCCTTTTACTTTGGCTTATTCTCCAGATTCATTAGAATTACTGGATAGTGGCAGTCAAATTCGTCTTGATGTCGATCGCCTCACACGCAAAGTGAAAATAAAAGGTGGGGCTGAAAAGGCTATTCTTAATGATATTTCGTTAGTTATTGAACCCGGACAGTTAGTGGCTTTAGTGGGGGGTAGCGGTGCGGGTAAATCCACTTTAATGAAATCATTGTTGGGAATAGAACGAGTATCATCAGGTACAGTGTATCTGAATGGAGATAATTTACGCCAAAATTGGGCATTGTATCGCTCGCAAATTGGTTATGTACCTCAGGATGATATTGTCCATCCCGATTTAAGAGTTGAAGAAGTAATTGCTTATGCTTGTAAGTTAAGATTACCCCCCGATACTGATGTTAGACAAATTGTAGAAACAACTTTAGAGCAAATAAAACTGACCCATGTCAGAACTAACTTCATCCGTAATTTAAGTGGCGGACAGCGCAAGCGAGTTAGTATTGGCGTTGAACTTTTAGCCGATCCTAAATTATTCTTTTTGGACGAACCAACTTCCGGTCTCGACCCTGGTTTAGACAAAGAAATGATGCGGTTACTACGAGAACTGGCAGACCAAGGTAGAACAGTTGTGCTGGTTACTCATGCTACTGCAAATATTGAAGTTTGCGATCGCATTACATTTATGGGACGTGGTGGGAAACTATGTTACTTTGGACCGCCAAAGGAAGCCCTAAGCTTTTTTGACATGCCTTCAGAAGATTTAAAATATTTCTCAGATATTTATATAAAACTAGACCAAGGTGGTGCTCCAGCACAGGTAGTCCAGACAGTTAATAATTGGTCCCAGAGATATCATCAATCTCCCCAGTATCAAAAGTATGTTACTAGGCAGCTAAAACCAGGTGAAGAAAGTAAATTTAAAACAGACGATCGAATCCATACGGGGATATCTCCACTCAAGCAGTTATGGTTGCTTTCTAAGCGTTATTTGCAACTAGTTCTTCGGGATCGTTCCAGTATTATATTTTCATTGGTATCAGGTCCAATTGCGATTGCTTTAACGGCTTGGATATTAAAAGACGAAACTCCCTTAAATAAATTAGATCCTGCAGAAATTACTCAAGGACCATTGGCACTGAAGTTACTGTTTATTTTTAGCTGTATTGGTATTTGGGTGGGACTTTCTAGCTCAGTACGAGAAATTGTTAAGGAAGCAGCTATTTACGCCCGAGAAAGGCTGATTAACTTGGGTTTATTTTCTTACTTAGGTTCAAAAGTTCTCATTCGTTCTGGTTTGGTAATCCTGCAGACTCTGTTAGTTACAGCGACGGTGTTAATTGGTTTTAAAGCACCGGAGTATAATCTTATGCCTTGGGCTTTAGGTTTGGGAGTTACGACTTTTTTAACCTTGTTTGCTAGTGTCAGTCTCAGTTTAATGATTTCTGCTGCGGTCAAAAATGAAAATGAGGCTAATAGTATTTTGCCTTTAATTATGATTCCCCAAATAATTCTTTCGGGAGTTTTATTTGAATTAAAAGGAATATCCGCGAAGCTGGGCTGGTTGACAATTAGTCGATGGTCAATGGGTGCTTATGGATCGCTCATTGACGTCAATGACATGATACCTAGCAAAACTCCAGGTGCACCATCTTTTGATGATATATTTACTGCATCTTCTGTATACGATGCTACTTGGAAAAATTTAGGTTTAAACTGGGGTATTTTACTTTTGCACTCCGCAGTCTATTTGATTGTGGCGTTGATTCTACAAAAACGTAAAGATATTGTGTGAATTTGGGAGTCAGGAGTTAGGAGTTAGGAGTCAGAAG
>JGI1201J43222_100151_pt1 | contig 23637 bp, 19 predicted proteins | sample MastesBC008_FD_43222 | JGI IMG/M metagenome (IMG submission 43222) | reverse complement strand
GTATTAGTATGTATCCCGCGAATGTGAGGGGTACCAGAGGTGTTAGTACGCATCCTACGGATGTTAGCGTTGCTAGCGTAGCGTACCGGATCCGTAGGTAGCGCAGCTATAGGTATTGTGTGACGTAGTCATACAGCTTGCTGCCTCCAAATCTGTAGCGCGTTCAAGCAAGACAAATAACGGATTCAGAGAATTAATGTGAGAGAGTTAATGTGTAGCAGTATTTCTTGAGATTAGTAAATTAGGTCACATACTATAATTATTATTTTTAGTTTGCTTCATTTGGGCAATTTTTTGGAGATGGCTGCTAATAGTGTGGGATTTAGGAGTTTTGCCATTACCTGCAGGCCACCCCTCTCTCTGACGTATTCTATCTCCGTCAGTCTCCTCTGTTTGATCGTGGAATAATATTTGTTGCGTGGGAAACGGTAAATCAATACCCGAATCGGTAAGCTTATTTTTTATTGCTGCTAAAACCTTATCGCGAAAATCTAAAACTTCAGCCCTACGAGGTGGTGCGATCCACCAACGAGCGCGAATTTTTACGGTACTATCTGCTAGATCAACTACTATTGCATCTGGAGCCGGATTTTTAAGAACGCCTTCTGTCTCATGTATTGCCTCTAAAATTAACTGTTTTGCTAAATCGATATCGTCTCCGTATCCAATCCCAACATCATATTGTATTCGACGATGTTCAAAAGCTGTATTTACCGTTACTGAGTTAGTAAAGAGTTCTGCGTTAGGAATGACTATTCGACGACCATCATAGGTTTTAATTGTAGTTGCTCTGGTCTCGATATTTTCTACAGTACCTTCAAAACCTTTAAATACTATTTGGTCACCTATTTCAAAAGCTTCATTGAGTAAAATTAAAATTCCAGCCAAAAAGTTCTGCAAAATATCTCGGAAAGCGAAGCCGACCGCAACCCCACTAATTCCCAACAGTTGTACCAAATCCCCTACTTTCAAAGAAGGAACAACAATTGTTAAAGAGAGAAATAGGCCAATTAGCACTATAGTCCCTTGGGCTAATCTTCCCAATACCAGTCCTAAGTTGCGTGCGTTCCGACGATTGCGAGTTAATCTTCTAACTAATCTCTTGATCGCTCTAGCTACAAAGAAAATAATTGTAAAAAGAACTAGTGCTAAAACGATGCTTGGTAACAAAGCAATGAAACCATCTATCATTGCTCGCGCTCTTTCCCAAGCAGTTGATAACTCTGCATTCATAATGTTTTTACTAAGACCGGAAGTTATTAAATCAAAGTTAGTTATTAAATCAAAGATTTATGCAGATTATAGACAAAAAATCCCAAACTTAATTCTGTCTAGAGATTAAAGCACGTGTAACATTGGGTATAGTTTTTTCAAAGGTTCGCGTTCAAGTCTCCATCAATTGCGTTCAAGCGATACATTACCCAGGTAGTGTAAGTGCCAATCGGACTCCAAATTAGATAAGGTAGTAATAGTACAGCAGCCCATGCGGAAACTGGTAAGACTATCAAAGTAACAATTAATCCCAAAGCAGAACCGGCTCCACCGACAAAGGTTCCGATCTTAAGATTTCGCGACCATAGAGTTAAGGGAGAATAAGCTACAATTACCACCTCTAGCAGTAAGTAAAGTCCCATTAAAAACCAGGTTTGGTAAGTACCTGGATTTTTTTCCCAAACAATATAAGCAGACCAGCCACCACAAATAAAAACTACTGTCCAAATAATTGGAATTAGCTTTTCAAAAGTCAGCCAAGAAGGACGACGTAAACGCTTAAACCATTTAACATCTTTAGGTCTAAGGATATTAGCTCCCAGAGCTACAACAAAGGTTACAGCCCCAATTATCATCCAAGACTTAATCATTTTTTTTAACTTGTTTTTTTAATTTATCACTTTTGATTAATAGATTATTTATTACTCATTACCTGTTATTCGTTACTCACGGCTTATTATTTCCTTTCTTTTTGGACTAGTTGTATAGAAAAAATTCTTTCATACCTTTTGTTTCTCGCCGCAAACGTGAAAATGCCTGACGCTCTATTTGCCGTGCTCTGGTATAAGAAATATTCATACGCTTGGCAACTTCTCTTAACGATAATTCGTGACCATCTTGTAAACCAAAATGTAGCGATATCACTTCCTGTTGCTGAGGGTTCAACTTAGAGATCATTGTTTGGAGAATTTCCCTTACAGAATTTTCATTAGTTTTCTTTTCTAAAGAAGAATTTGGATCTTCAAGTAAATCTTGTAGTTCTGTATCTTGTGTTTCTCCAAATTTGAGTTCCAGAGAAATTGGTTTGCGAGCAATTTGTAGATATTTTTGTAAATTTTCTGTTTCAACAGAAATATAATCACCTATATCTGCAACTGTAGGTGCACGACCTAACTTCTGCGTCAGTTCTGTTTGTACTTTCTTAATTTTCTTTAACTTTTGACAAATATGGCTTGGGAGCCGAATAGTTCGACTTTGATATTCAATTGCACGGGTAATTCCTTGCTTAATCCACCAATAAGCATAGGTAGAAAATTTAAAACCTTTGGAGGGATCAAATTTTTCTACGGCACGTTGTAAACCTAAACTTCCTTCTTGAATCAGGTCAATTAAATCCAAATTATGATATTGATATTTCTTGGCTATTGATACTACTAATTTTAAATTTGATCGAACCATCTTCTCCTTCGCATCTTTTCCCCTGTATAAAATTCGCTGTAATTCGGGAACGGTAAGACTAGCCTCTGATGCCCATTTTTCCAGTGTTGGCTGCTGCTGAAGTTTATCTGCTAAATCTTGTTTTAAATTTAGCAAAGTCCTCATTTGTTCTACTCGCTGGGCATAAAATACTTCTTGCTTGGGAGTTAATAAAGGTTCTCTACCAATTTCAAGTAAATAAGTTCCTAAAACATCTTTGTTGTAATTAGTAGGGCTAAAACTAGGAGATTTTACTTGCATATTTACAGTATTCATAATATTAGATATGATTCCCTGCTCTACAATAAAATTCTATAAACTAGGATCATTATTAGTACTGGTTGACTGTTGATATTTCAATTTCATATAAGCGCCTGTTTCTAAACTTCTAACTCCAATATTTAAGCGTGTTTTCAGATGTTGTGCTACTCGTAAAGCATTAGCAGCAATCGTCAATGTCGGATTTACTGCTGAGCTTGAAGGAAAGAAACTTGAATCTACCACATAGAGATTATTAATATCATGGGTGCGACAACTTAAGTCAAGTACACTACTTTGAGGATCGGTACCAAATCTACAAGTACCTACCTGATGATTCATAATTTTTAATGGTGATGGAATTGGTAAAATTAGGGAAAACCCAGCTTTGCGTAAAACCTCTGTAAACTGATGCCGCAAACGCTCGTGAGCCTTAGTATTATTTGGATGATAGTTAACGACAATTTTACCTTTGGCGTCTACCTCAACTCGATTATTCATATCTGGTAAATCTTCTGATTGCGCCCACCAGTCTACAGAATGTTTAGCCATTACTTGTAGTAAACTTTTCGGTAACCAGTTGGGTAAATCCGGTCGCATCATCTCCCACTTATGTTTCCCCATTAGATGGACGTGACCTAAAGGATAAGAGTCAGACCGCGAGCCAAAATAAAAGTCATTAATTGCCAGTGTTTTTTGAAAGACTGTCTCATTAGGAGTGGTGGAGATGGCATAAAATTTGGTTGTATTGTGTTTCATAAAATTACGTCCCACCATCCCACTGCTATTTCCCAAACCTTGGGGATGTTTATCGCTCGCAGAACGTAATAATAACGCAGCGGAGTTGATTGCTCCACAAGCAACTACAACAATATCGGCACTAAAAGTTTCTTTATTACCATTAATAGTAGCTTCCACTGCTTTAACTTCTTTACCGGAAGCATCGGTTACCAGGCGCTCGACTTGCGCTCCTGTTAATAACGTAACGTTTTCATGTTCTATGGCTTTATCCACGCAACAAACTTGAGCATCAGCTTTAGCATTCACTAAGCAAGGGTAGCCATCACAAGTATCACATCTAATACAGTTACTTTTTAGTGGGTTACGAGAATTGCGGTCGATTCCCATGGGGAGAGAAAACGGTTGTAAACCTTGCTTTTGTAAATTCTCAGCAACTTGCTGAATTCGTGGTTCATGGGGTAGAGCAGGGAAAGGATAATCTGCGTCTGTTAATGGTTGGGTTGGATCTTCTCCTCGGTTTCCATGAACCTGATAAATTTTTTCTGCTTGGGTGTAGTAAGGCTCAAAATCCTCGTATTTCAACGACCAAGCAGGGGAAATACCGCCATAATGGGACATTTCTTCAAAATCTTTTTGCCGCATTCGTAACAGAGCAGCACCATATATTTTTGTACTACCTCCTACCCGATGATAAAGATTCGGCTGAAATTCACTCCCTTGTGAGTTACTTCCTTTCGGGTCCAACCAGCGCTCTTCAGTACGATAAAGCCCATCAATGTATATATATTTGGGATTCCAATTACGTTTTTCTCTGGGAATATACCCACCTTTTTCTAATAAAAGAATTTTTTTACCTGTAGGAGCTAAAGCATATGCCAGAGTTCCACCACCTGCACCGGTTCCGATAATAATTAGATCGTAGTGAGTAGACATTATTTTTTCGTATCAAATTGTGTTTCTGGGGATTATTGTATTTTCAAGGGTGGAATCTATATAAGCTCTCTTTACAGATAAGGATTCGGCAGGAGATTTAACTTATATAAAATCTTAATAATTCAAGAAAAAAAAGTTTGCAAGCAAAACGAGCTAGATCTCGAGAAAGAGCATAGGAATTTCGCTAAGTTCCTGCTTTTGGATAGCTTATATCCCATGCTCTATGCAATCTCGAATCAAAAATATTCATTCAAATTGGATGAAGAGTACATGGAAATATACCGAGGTAGAATCGGGTATATTTCAATGTTTTGACTTCTAATTTCCAGCAACCTAAATGTCCTGTGAGCCGTTAACTAGAGAGTTGTCCACCAGTGACATCAATTAAGGCACCTGTAACAAAGCTACTATCTTGAGATGCTAGGAATACGTAGGCCGGGGCTAATTCTTCTGGTTGTCCGGCTCGTTTTAAAGCAGAATCAGTATCAAAATTTTCCACCATATCTTCAGGCATTGTCGCCGGGATATTTGGCGTCCATACCGGACCGGGTACCACTGCATTCACACGAATTTTACGCTCGGCTAAATTTAACGCTAGGGATTTAGTAAAGGTATGTACCGCCCCTTTGCTGGTGGAATAGTCTACTAGAAATTCTTTACCTATCTTGCCGACAATACTACCGGTATTGATAATTGTGTCCCCTTCTTTGAGATAAGGTACTGCTGCTTTTGCCATGTAGAAGTAGCCAAAAACATTGGTTTCCATTGTTTGACGGAACTGTTCGAGTGAAAGATCCTCAAAACGCTCTTGTGTCATTTGGTAAGCGGCGTTATTTACCAAAATATTTAAATCACCAAGCTTTGCTACCGTCTGTTCGATGGCTTGACGACAAGACTCGAAGTCCCGAACGTCAGCTTTAATTGTCAAACAAGTTTGCTGATATTTTTCTACACTCTTACGGGTGATTTCGGCATCTTCATCATTTTTGTTATATACAATTGCTACATTTGCACCTTCCATTGCAAATGCGATCGCAACAGCCCGACCAATTCCCGAATCTCCACCAGTAATTATGGCTGTCTTTCCTTTGAGTTTATTCGCCGGACTATAGTTGGACAGATCGCTATCTGGCTGGGGAGTCATGTCTGCTTGTTTTGCAGGATACTCTAATTGCTGTCCAGGAATTTGATCCGGAGTGGGACGAAATTCTTCAGTTTGGCTTTCTTTACTTTGCATAATAATCTTTTATCTTGAACTGAAATATTTTAATGAGCCTAAAAGTTTTAAGGCTGAGTATTCCGAGGCTAGAAATTTTGAGGCTAGAGATTTTGAGGCTAGAAATTTTGAGGCTAAGAATTTTGAGGCTAAGAATTTTGAGACAAGGAGTTATGAATTTAAGAGAACAGAAGCTTAAATTATCTGTTTTTCCCAGTTATACTAGTCGCCTTAACTGAAGTAAGTTGTAATTTATGTCTTTTAAGAGAAATTAACAACGTAACTAGTTACTACAGCAACAGGTATATCTGTTGAAACTTTACATTTTAATTTAAAGGTAATAGAGAAATTTTCTTGCAAAATGTCCTGAGAAACGCAACTACTAGTGTACTTAATTCTTAAGAGCAAAAAATGATAATCTATTCGATTAATAGTATCGATTTTCTGTAGGGGGATATCTTACCCTCTATCATGTATTAATGTTGCAAGATATTCCCACCACAGATAAAGAAGACTATAGAATCAAAATGAGCGTCAAACTTATCGAAATTGGTCAAAGTATTTACCTTACCGATTCGTTTTCTTAAGCTGTCACTTTAGCCTTAGACCAGACACCATTTTCATCTTCTTCATACTGCTGATGAACTTGCGCCCAGGCTGCTTCTTCAGCTTTCGTCTCGTCGTTAGTTTCATCAAAGACTGAATTGTAGCGTTCGATAAAAGTTTCTTGTGCTGCTTCGGAGAGATGAGAGCGAACTTCTGGCGCTAAATCTTGAGGACCTTTACAACGACCGGGACAAGGACGAGGTAATGTTTTCTCAATTATATGAACTTCTTCGCCGCCAGCACTTTCCATTAATAATTGAAACTCGCCGGTCCGATCGCTCGGGACTTCAGCCATGATGATGAATTCACCAGCTTTAAGACGAGTTTCATAAATCGCAGCTTTATCTTCAGACATTCCTAAGGTAATCAGTACTGACGCTAAACCTGCACCAGTACTACCAGCCAAAGCACCACTAGCAGCACCAAGTAATGCTCCTCCAATTGGACCTGCTGCAACTACAGATCCAACAAAAGGAATAAACAACACACCGACACCGGTGAGTAGACCCAACAAGGAACCGAACAAAGAGCCAAAAACAGCTCCGGTTCGTAGTCCACCAAGAATTACATCTTTTTTAGAAATAAAACCTGAAATTCTAGTTTGGGATTGAAAATTATTACCCATTACCGATAGATAGTCCCGAGGTATACCTCTATCTAGTAAGCGTCGAATTACATCATTTATTTGACTTTCCTGTTTGAAAACTCCTGAGATTGTACGTTCTGCTTTGTAATCAGGCATCGAAACCCCTCTAAATTCTAATAATCTTGTTACTTTGTTGCAACGTAAGTATTTTTGTATCTTTGCAGGAAGTGAGCTATATAAAATTCAGCTGTACCTAGGGAGTAATTCCATCACTCCCATTAAATTCAACTAACTTCTATACACCTGCTGCAACTTTTTGACGGGATTGTAGTTTCTGACCATCTGAACTGATGGACTCTCCTTCAATAAAGGAGCGCAGCATCCAAGCCATTTCTTCATGACCTTCCATCAATCCAGTTAAGAAGTCAGCAGTACCCTCATCATGAAAATCTTCTGAGCAATTATCGATATGTTCGCGGAGATTACGAATAATCTGCTCGTGATCTTCTACTAAACTCTCTACCATCTGAGTTGCTAAAGGAAGGTTCTCGGGATTTTCTTTCAAAGTTGTAATTTCTAGAAATCCTTTCATTGTGCCTACAGGATATCCACCTAAAGCGCGAACCCGTTCAGCAATAGAATCTATATTCTCGGTGAGAGTTTCGTAATGCTCTCCCCACAGTTCGTGTAGAGTGCGGAACTGTGGTCCAACTACATCCCAATGGTATTTTTTGGTCTTCACCAGTAACACATAAGCATCTGCCAAATCGTGATTTAATAACTTAATCACTCCTTGACGTTGTTCTTCGGTTAAACCAATATTAATACTTCGCATAATTGACTCTTTACATTTCGTTTCATTCATCTATTAGTATTTCAACACATACTTCGACCCCAAAAATCAATCATAAGTAATAATCTATAGATAGAGTTTTATTTCTCATTCATTCGTTTATAATTACGACATTTAATTCTTGTTTTGTTATTACAATATTGAGTATTAAATACTTTTAAATCATAAATTATTATTTATTCTCAGTAATAATTAATCTCCTCGAGGATAAACTAACTACATAGCTTATCCTTGAGGAGTAATATAATTGTTAAACAAAATATTAAGTTTAAAAGCTGCTCTCAACAAACAAGTATTATTTCCTAGCGATGATAAAGTTAATTGATGAGAGCGCAACCTAAAAAACTATTTTTTCGGAAAAGTAAAGAAAAAGCTATTTATTAATTGCCAGTAACATTTTCCAAAAATCCTTCCACTTTATCTTGAACAGTAGTTGCACTTTGAGAGTTGGATGGGCGCTTCATTTTATTTTTATCGGCACTACCTTGAACTGAATTCAAACCTTTCCTTGTTTTAGCCTGAGACTCTTCTAAATCAGGATTTCCAGCTTTTGAGCTAGCTACTTTATCGGTTTCTTTCTGAATTTGATTTAGACTAGTTTCGCCTTCGGAAGGAGTACTTTTATAACTTCCAATTGCAAATGCAGGGTAAGCGCTACTAAATAATAGGGTAAGACAAGTGAAAACCGCGACTAGAAATTGTAAAGGGCGAATATTTGCAAAAAACTTACGAGTGTTCTCCATTTTTCTCCTCCATTTAATTAAGTGATAAAGCTGCGAATAAACAGCAAAAATAATAATACTTCTGGTTTTTTATAAATTACTTGAAATTAGCAGTAGCTTTATTAAAAGATGTTTGCAAATCATTCCAAGCATTTTCCATACCGGACTTCATATCTTCCCAAGCACTTTCACTAGATTTTTGAATCTCTTGAAACTTCAGTTTAGCTTCGTGTTGCTTAGTATTTAAAATTGAAATTTGTTCATCATAGGCATCTTTTGCATCAGCTTTAGCTAAAGAAGCTTTTACTTTAAACTCATCAATTTTTGTCTGTAGATTTTGAAGCTGTGCTTCCATCTTTTTTTGATATTCTTGTTTAGATTCCATATAAAATACCTGTGAAAAAAGCAAGATTTTTTTTAATTTAAGCTAATAAAATAAAGGTCATATATCAGCTTAGTTAAATAAGAATCACTTGACTATATTAGTTATATCTAGAAATGAAGTTTATTATCATCACCCTACAGACAAAAATATATTTAAACTAAGGGAAGTGTAAATTTTATCGTAATTACTTCTCTAGATAGACCTATAATTACATTAAATCTAAGAGAAAATAAAATTTAACATTAAGAAAATCTAAATATCAAATATAATTTCAAAAATCATACCTTCATTTAATGTTAATGATTTGGGGAGTTTTGTAGTAAATGGGCTGAATAATTTAGTTCATTTACTTATAGAGTTGAGGCGAAAGAGAAAATAAAGTTAGGTCATATCTTGTTTATTGTAGAAATGCTCTAATGCACTGACTGCAAAATAATTACTTGAACGGTGGGACAATAATCGATTATGTGGTGTGAAATAGAAAATCTATGGTAATTGACACAATTGGAAGTGCAATAAATGAGTTGTTAGGATTAAATACTGAAAAACTAAGCCTGTGGCAAATGGGAGTAAGGGCAGCAGTTGTTTATATTGTTACATTAGGAATAGTAAGGCTAGGAGGAAATAAACGTTTTTTAGGGAAGCATGCAATATTTGATGTTACTTTAAGTATTATTTTTGGTGCAACATTAAGTCGTGCAATTAATGGTTCTGCTCCTTTTTTCCCGACTCTGGGAGCAGGAGTGGTTTTAATGGGAATTCACTGGGTATTTGCAACTATTGCTTTTCATGCGAAAAGATTTGAAAGGTTAATCAAGGGAAAATCTATTATATTAGTTCGTGACGGTAAAATTAATCGTCAAGGTATGAGAGCAGGTAATATAACTTATGAGGATTTACTTTCTTCATTACGCCTACAAGCAAAAATTGACGATTACCATTCAGTAAAAATAGCGCGCTTAGAAAGTAACGGAGATATTAGCGTTATACTCCAAGAAGAATCGCCACAGATAGTTGAGTTCGATGTATCTGAAGCTAAAAAATAATTGTTTCACTCTAATAATAGAATCCATTAAGTTAGAGTCAATTAATTTACCGGTAAAATTCTATTATTGTTTGAGTATTAGATAAAACAGCGTAAATAAAAGCACCTGAAGCAAAAGCCCAAAAACGGCTTTCTCTTTCCTCTGGTAATTCTTCTTTCAAAACGTTAAGAATAATTCCACCTGCTAAAAAAGAAAATAATATGGCGATCGCGCTTTCACTGATTTCTAGCCCAGTACCAATAACCCAGCCAAAAATAATTGAGAAAGCTAATATCCACTTACCTACGTGATCGTAAATACTTCTGTGATTTTGCCTTAAACCGTGGTCATTAACAATAAAATGTAGTGCCATGGCTGATGCAAACGAAATTAAATTGGCAATATCCGTTTCTTCTCTATGCAGTAATAAATAGCCAATTAAACTATTATAAATAGCAAAAGAGACTATATTCAACCAAAAAATTTCTATACTTGTAACTTTACCTTTTCCTGCTTTTTGTTGTTGCTGACGGGATAAAATCGCTAAGCGTTCTAACCAATAGAATATTCCCAAACCAATTAAAGCTATGAGGTAAACATGGTTTTCTAAATAAGAAGTTATTCCCGGTTCAGATTGTTTTAATATAGATTGATATTCGCCTAGCTCCGGTAATAAATGTATAAAAACATAGGCTACGGAAACACCTCCAGCACCACTAAGCCAGCGACTGCGAGGTATATCAACAAAACGTAATTTACCACAAAATAAGTGTATTAACGCCAGAGCAACAGCTAGAAATCCTGACAGGGCAAAAGTAATCGGCATTTTTACCAGTATGAATAGTGAATATTAGGGCAGACTATGTAAGTAGTGAAGTGATAAATAATAATTAATTGTACTACAAGCAAGAATCATATACCCTATATTTATTTTCGTATTTTATCTTCATAGTCGGAGTTAATTAATAGCACTTTTTCTATATTTTGATTGTTATTATTGTTGTTTTGCCATTTATTTAATACGTCTTTGATTAGGGCTTCTTGGATCCAAATTTGTAATACTATTGTCAAAGGGATAGCTAAAAATAAACCTAAAAATCCAAAAAAACTGGCAAAAATAACTACGGATAGCAAAGTTATCGCAGGCATTAAAGATACCTGAGACTTCATTACTAAAGGTACAATTACCAAACTTTCAATTTGCTGGATAACAAAATATAAGCCGATAACAGCTGCAGCTTTCCAAGGTGCATCAATTAATCCTAGCAGCAGCGGTGGGATTACACTTAAAGTGGGACCAACATTAGGAATAAATTCTAACAATCCTGCCAATATTGCGTTAACTAAGGGTAATTTTATTTCTAGATAAACTAATCCAACATAGCTTAAAACAGCAATTACTAACATTGTTAGTAATGTACCTTTAATCCAACCCAATAATGAGGTTTCGCAAAGAGAAAGAATATTACTCACTCTTCGCCTATAAAAGGTAGGAAATAACATGATGAATCCTTTTCGGTAAGGATATGGTTCTGCTAAAAACATAATTGTTAAAACTAAAAATAGTAGTATAGTTAAAACTATGTTTAGCGAATTACTTAGAATAGTAAAGAAATTATTTATTAACTGATTTAACGAACTTTGTAGCCCTTGTGTTATATTTTCTAGCCCGCGAGTCTCTTCTACGATTTCTGCTGGAATAGCTTGTAGCAACCAACTATTCCAAGAGTGTATTCGTTCCAAAGTCAAAGGTAAAATATCAGCAAGCTCTTGCAATTGCTGAATCATCTGAGGAAGAATCAAGGCACAGAAACCAGTTATCACAGTGAAAAAAAGAGTAACTGTGATAAAGATTGCGATTCCTCTTTTAATATGGATCTTTATTAAAAATTTTACTACTTGATTTAAAACAGTTGCTAATATGATGGAAGCAAATACAACAAGTAAAACTTGACGTATTTGCCATAAAGTATATAGACATATTACAAGTACTAATAAACCAAAAAATTGCTTAAAATTCACAGAAGCTCTCCAAACTGTAGCTAGCTGTAGGGATTATTAAATTCTATAAAATTCAGCTATTTATGTATTCCAACTTGAGATAATATTAATTACTTATCGAGACTTAAAAATATAAATAAATATTACTATTTTATCTCGCTAAAGATGGAGTACGAGTTAGCAAATTAAAAAAATAAAAAAATAAATAAAAAACTCCTTCCACACATATTTTTCTGACTGTGGTCCGCGCTTTGTACAAAAAAATCTTATCCGCTACGTCGTGATTTACTATAATTGCACTTCCTGTTTCCTGTTTGCTACTTAACGAATAAAACTGGATGTATAACGTTAAATAATTTAGATTTTAGTCAAATGCTAAAAAGCATATTACCTTTATTTTGGTAATATGCATATTACTAAATTATAGTAAAAATCTTTGAATTACTTGATCTACTAATTAAAGAAATCTCGAATATTATCTACTGCGTTATCTGTTTTGTTCTCGACATCAGAAGCTAAATCTTGTGCAGCATCTTTTGTTCTACCAATATCTTGTTTGGCTCTTCCTTCAACTCGCTTTGTTACACCTTTGGCTTGCCCGGTTACTTTTCCCAAATTCTGTTGAGCATTACCTACAGCTTGCTCTACATTACCTTCCAGTTTGTCACTGCTTCCAGCACCTAAGACTTTATCAAAGTCACTTTTTGCTTTTTGTTTAAGATTGCTTTCGTTATAATCGAGTGCAATTATATGGGAATTAGTATTTATATATAAACTTTGGGCATTAGCTGCGACAGAATTAGTGTTTATAAATACGCTGCTCCAAGCAAAGGTTAGTACGAATAAACAAGAAAATATGTATAGTACATATTTTTTATAGTTCGAAATTTGACTTGTAATATTGTTAATTATTTTCACAATAAATCTCCAACTAAGTAAAATTAAACGACTAAAAATATTTATACAAAATTAATACTAATAATTAAATCAATCTTTAGTTAATAATAATTAGTTGTTTTGTGGCTAAAACTAATTCTGCAGTGTTATACCCAAAGATTAATGCACGTAATTTAATTACTAAAGTGGAAAGTCTAATCCACCTTCTCGCAGAGGGAGAATAACTTACTCAAGTGGATTAGAATATATTTTTTAGCTGGTAGCCTGTTGTTGATATAACTGTCGTCCGGACTCTAACTGAGAAGCAATCTGCTGGCGATCATTAATAAATGTGTACTGTTCATTAAAGTTACCTTTCGGACGCTCGCCAATAATGTAGTGACGTACTGGTATATCTGGAGCATTAATAACGATATTATCAGAAACACGTACCGTCGCCCGTGGTGCGTTTGGATTTTCTTCTCTAAGTTGAGAAATCACCCAAAGTTCATTATTTAATGCGTATACACTTTGGACTTCAAGATCGTAACCACCGGAGGGAACTTCAACTTCAGTTGTTATGGTGCGCTCTTTCCGATTTGCTCCGGGTAAATCCACATCAATGTAAGGAACTTCAACGGTTTGTTGTTCCTGCACTACAATTACTTTCGGTACTGTAACAGTACGTTTTGTGACTCCGACTTTGACGTCGGGTCCTTTAATGTCATATTCAGGTAGTTTTCCGGGTGTGATGTCAACGTCGGGTAAACGACCAGCCTCTTCCTGCTTAACTTGGCACGATGCAAGGGGAAGTAATAGTATGAATAAGGATAGAGGTAAGAATTTTCGTAGAGTCAAGGGTTTTGATTGCATAAGATTTAAGATCCAAACTACATAAAAAAGTTGCTAGCGGTGATAAAAAAGCTTGCAAATATTAATAATTCAAGCTTCCATGCTGGTTTTTAAGTTCAAAAAGTGATAATCAAAAAGTGAGAAAAAAGTTAGATTAACTAAAAATATTTGAGATGTGAAATTGACCTAGCACATCAGCTAAATTATGAGATGTAACTTGTACAGAGAAAAATTTACAGAGAAAAATTTATCAAGTTATTGGGAAAAATTAAGCACGATAGGACGAATTATTGAATAATTAAATGGAGATCAATAAGGAATTCCTTCAGAATTCGATAATAATCCCCATTATTTATTAGTTGCTGCTCTATCTACATCATTCTTCGGTTAGGAATTGCATCAGTCTTCAGTAATAAATATTTATCTCAGTTTTATCCGTAGTGCATTTGGACCCGATAAAAATCTAAAAACCTGTCATGCAGGTGCTTTAAAACTATATATCACTGCACCAGAACATAAAAATTTTTGCTTAAAACAAGTCTTAGCAAGGACCGGGAATGTATAAAATTTTCTCTTGCTCTCTTCATTAACCTATCTTTATAATCAAAGGTTTCGGTTTAGGGAAAAAATTTATATCTTTTGAACAGTTCGTGAATTACTCAAAAGGTAGACTTTTTTTTTTGGGAAACTTGAGACGATGCAAGTATGCGTGACAAAATTTTCCCACGACAAGGCTGCACAATATTTTATTGTCGGATTGGTTTCTTGTTGAGCTAGGAAATCTTTGTTGTTTTTATTTTGGAGTTTAATAGATGAATACTGCATATAATACTGAATATAAGCGTGCCGTCGGTTTATTTTATAGTCGTGAAGAAGCAGAGAAAGCAGTTCACAAATTAAAAGATGCTGGTTTTGATATGGACAGAGTTTCCGTAGTAGCGCGGGACGCTGATAAAGTAGTTGGGACTGAAACTACTGAAGACATTGGCAATAAAGCTGATGATGGTGCAGCAGCTGGAGCTTTGACTGGCGGAGCTTTGGGCGGGATCACTGGTTTGTTGGTAGGTTTAGGAACCTTAGCTATTCCTGGTGTTGGTCCTATTCTTTTAGCCGGAGCTGAAGCAACTGCGATTGCAACGACCCTAGCAGGTGGTGCTATTGGCGCAGCAGCAGGTGGCTTAGTTGGTGCTTTGATAGGTCTAGGTATACCTGAGGAGCGAGCAAAAGTCTATAGCGATCGGGTCGCTGGAGGTAGCTTTTTAGTGATGGTGACTGGAACTGTGAAGGAAGTCATCAGAGCTGAAACGTACATGCGCGAATGTGGTGTTGAAGAATTTGGGATTTATGATGCACCATCACAAGTTTCTTCATCGCCAGAAGCTGTTACACCAGTTGCTAGTTCTGAATATACTGGAGTTCAAGAAACTGAAAATAAAGAAAATATAAAGCTGTATGAAGAGCGTCTAGTTGCAGATAAAGAACGGGCTAAGGCTGGTGAGGTATCAGTAGGTAAGCGCGTAGAAACAGAAACTGCGAGTGTTTCTGTTCCCATTGAAAAAGAGAGAATTGTGGTTGAGCGAAGTAACCCCACAAATCCAGGTCAAGTATCTCCTGGCACTACTGACTTTTCTGGTGGAAAAGTTGCTCGCATGGAAGTTTATGAAGAGTCAGCGGATATACAAAAGCAAGCTTTTGTTCGTGAAGAAGTTAAAGTTCGCAAAGAAGTTGAGCGCGATACAGTAGAAGCAAAAGAAAAACTTCGTCGTGAAGAATTGGAAGTTGATGTTGATGGTAAACCAGTTATTAAAAAACGGCATTAAATACTAATCTCAGATTTTATACGTCAAGCTGTCGTAACTTGCACATTCCGATATCGTGTAATAATTAAATAAATCAGCATTTAGAGTGAATCTCTATACTTAGCTCCTCCCTTATATGGTAGAGAATTTTACCGATAGTGAAGCTTGATACCTTACTACACAGGAGGAGCAATAACAAAGTATAAGCCTCAGGGATCACTTTTTACATTCCTCATGTCTTTGGACTGAGGATTTTCAGTATTTAATGGATACAGCAAAGATACTTAGCTGTAACTACTAGCCGCAGTTGTTTTAGCTTTTCGTACACCCTTAATTACAATCGGTAATAACTGGGAAATGACATGCTTTGTGTCTTTATGTATCGCGCACTGTATTCTACTCTTTAGGGCTAACGTTTTGCTGCTTATGATTCTAATTACAAGATTGAGCTTGACAGAAACAAGCCCAGGGAAGAGATTTCAAGGAGCAGAGAATACAAACATTGAATAGAAAAGAAGAGGATGATTAAAATCTACTCCTTCCCCCCTTACTCTTAAATGGTTCATTTCTTTCATTGGAACTGGATTACTATGAATTATTACTTAGAAGTATTTGAAGTTTTCACTCGCTGTATACCCCCGGGGATCGTTACTAATTTACCAGACATACTTCAGGTAAGCATGACTTTGCTAGGAAGTATAATTACTTTATTGACTTTCGTCCTTGTAATAGGTTTATCTTATTCGCAACTACCCAAAGCAATTGGCTCATTAAATACTAGTTTATTCTCGATTGAAACCCAAAATGTTTATCAGAATGTAATTCTGCCTCATCAGACATGGCTAAGCTGTATTACTATTATTAGCCTCGCTGACATAGCTATTCTTATTATCCCTGCTGCTGAGTGGTTATATTTCTTTGAATTCCCCATTAGCTTACTCATTGCCTTAAATGTTATTTTTCTTGGATTTACTATAATCAAAGAATTATTTGATAATTATTTGCTAGGAGCTACGTTAGAAAACCAAGATAAAATAAACAGTGAGTTAATTGTTCTTGGCAGATTTCTCTGTAATTTATCAATAATCTTAAGTGTTATTTTTGTGTTTGCACAAATACATCGAATTAACCTGCTCGGTCTGATCGCCAGTTTGGGACTTGGGGGTGTAGCGATCGCTTTTGCATCCCAAAAAATTATCGAACAAATACTTTGGAGTTTAGTCCTGATTATTGATCGTCCCTTTGTAGTTGACGACTACATACATTTACCGGATAGCACTATCGGGAGAGTAGAATCGATTGGCTGGCGCTCTACTAAAATTCGACTATCAGGGAAAAATACTTTAGCTGTTATTCCCAATAGCGAACTTGCTCAAATTAAGATCGAAAATATGACCAGGGCAAGAAGAGTAATTTCTGTGGTGAAGTTAAACTTTTTTAAGACAATGTCTGATGAGGAAAAAGCACTAACTCACCAATCAATACTAGAAAGCACTCAAGATATCTTAGGAATTGATCGCACCTTAACACAAGTTGCTTTTGAAGATTTAACCGATGCTTCAGGTGAGGGTTATGTGCAGGCTAAACTTATTTTTTATATTCTCGGAGCAGCGGAAAATTCGATGGAGTTACGGAAAAACTTACTCGAGATTGCCAGAGACAATATTATTGAACGACTACAAAACCATGGAGTAAATTGCTATTTTGAAGAACAAACCCTTGATATTACTCAACCCATGAATATCTAAATCATAAAATAGCAAAGCAAATTATGCCAGGATTCAATTTTGAATTTCTACAACTGAATGAGGAGACACAAAACTTTTTCCTAGAACTATTTTGGAGATTTGGACTATTTCTGTTTGGTGTTTTTATTGCACCCATATTTGGGAGATTTTTGCCTTTATTCTTTTGCTGGATACTGAAGTTTGCTGTGCGCTTCTTTCGCTTAGATATCAAAGGTTTTAATGCTGAATCTATTAAACCAGTCAAAAACTCTATTATTAATATTGGAACCCTAGTTTTTATTGCTCTTTGTTTAAATATATTGTGGAAATACCAAGTAATTTATCAAATATTGGGCTTTTTTGTATATTTGGCTTTAGCCATTAGTATCGCCTGGCTTGCTTCGCGATTAGCTCAACGTGCAATTCGCCTTCATGCGATCGATCTGGTTCAACGTTTAGGTGGAGAGGTTAATGAGGTAGCTTTAGTATTTGAAACTCTAACTAATGTCATAATTATCTTATTTGCTGTCATTATTTTTGCTTCAGGCTTACAGCTTAACCTAACTGCAATTTTAACTAGTATCGGTATTGGGGGTGTTGCAGTAGCTTTTGGAGCGCGACAAGCTTTAGAAAGATTGATTGGTACTTTAGAGCTATTTTTGGATCGTCCTTATCAACCAGGAGAATATATTCAGGTTAACTTCAACCCCTATGGCGAAGATGTTTACGGACGAGTTGAATCAATTGGTTTGCGCTCGACTAAAATTCGCACTGCTGCTAGAAACACAATCATCATCGTTCCTAACTCAATTATGGCTAGTAAGCATATCGAAAATATTACCAGGGGTAAAAAAGTCGTAGCGATGTTTTATCTAGATTTTTCTCGGTTACTCAAAGAAAGTGAACGGGCTTTAGTAAAAAGGGTAATTATCGAGAGTACGGATACATTTTGGGGTATAAGTAAAGGCAACACAAGAATTTACTTTTCTAACACCGACGATAATTTAAAGACTCGCGTTAGAGTTAACTTTTTCCTCACTAGTTCGGGAGAAGATTCCCTCAAGTTGCGCAAACGTTTGGTTGAACTGGCTGACCAAGCTATTGCTTTCAAGTTGTCAACTTATGACCTTAAATTTTCTATGCCAGAACCGATGATTTATATTGATTCACCAATGACGATTTAGGTCAGGCATTCATTTGAGCAAATTATAACATTTAATCTTTTATACCAATTCAACCGCGAGACTGATTTTGAATATACCATGCGGAGTAATTGCTAATTAATATATAACACTGAATATATAACACTAAATTTTCATAATTGGATATTTTCACCTCTTCCTTTTTCCCTGCTTCACTTCAAGAACAGATGACTGTCTAAATTATACGCTTACTACTAGAATTTAGATTATTCAGGTTTATTTTCTAGCCAAGTGAAGGAAAAGATAGAACCTTTCCCTACTTGAGATTCGACATTAATTCTTCCACCTTGCTGCTCGACTATTTTTTTTACAATAGAAAGACCAATTCCCGTATTTTCGGTTTTATCTCTTGCTTGTAGTGTTTGAAAAATATTAAAAATTTGACTGTAGTATTTATGTTCGATACCATAACCGTCGTCAGCTACCTTAAACTCATAAAATTTATCCCCTTTCCCTTCTTTAAAGGTAATTTCAATTATTCCTTTTGGATGATGGCGATGCTTAATCGCATTACCAATTAAATTAGAAAATACTTGAAATAACAGTATTTTTTTTGTAATCAAGGTGGGTAAGTTAGGGGTGACTTTAATCTCTATTTCTGGTGGAGGATTAAGAAGGTTAATAACTTCGGAAATAAGCTTATCTACTGCGACAGTTTCAGGTTCGATGTTTTTACGTCCTACACGAGAATATTCAAGTAAAGCGTCAATTAAAGCCGCCATACGCTTTACTCTTCCCCGTAGTAGATTCATATTGTGTTGTGTATCTTGAGTTAAAAAATCTTTTAGATCTTCTTCAATCCACTCAGAAAGATTATTTATTGCTCTTAAGGGTGCTTTTAAATCATGAGAAACAGCATATGTAAAGCTATCTAATTCTTTATTTTGCTCTTCTAACTCAGTATTCTTCTGAAGCAGAATTGTGCTTAGAAAAGCAAGCTCTTCTGCATTTTTCTGCAAAGTTACTTCTATACGCTGGCGCTCAGTCATATCACGTATTATAACTAGCTCTTGAGAGTTTAATGGAGTTTCGCTAGTTGATAACTCAAGGGGAAAACATACACCGTTTTTTTGCTTCCCACAAGCTTCTACACGGCTGTTAAATTGAGGTAATACAAATTTTTCTTTCCTCTCAATGTTCTTTCCTTTAGAATCTCTCAATAATTTTGATAACTTTTGACCAATAATTTCTGATGATTTGTAACCAAACATGTTCTCAACAGCTAGGTTACAAATTTCAATTTTTCGCTCGCGGTCAAGCAGAATAACCCCATCAATTACATTAGCGAGAATTGAGTTTAAAATTTCTTTATTTTGGCTGAGTTTAAGTTTTCCTACTTGTAGTTCCCTCTCCAAACGTTCAAAAAGGTAAACTGCCACTAAAGAACCCAAAAGACTTACTCCAATTGCTAACTGCAACACCAAATTGTTAGAATTTGCTTGACTATCCAAGTATTCGTTACGTCGTCTCAATAGTTTTCGTTCATCGGTAGTAAGTTCATCAATAGCTACACGAATTTCGTCCAGGGTTTCTTTACTATCAATTAGTAAGTCTCTCAAAAGAGGAATCTCAGAGGAAATATTTCCCACATTATTCACTGTAACCAGGTTTCGCTCTAAAAGATTTATTTCCTTGCGAACTAATTTTCTTAAGCTCAGAACTTGCTGTTGTCGCTGGGAGTTATATTCAGCTAAGCGAGCGAGACGATCAAAATAAATGGGTATTTCTTGTCTTGTTTGTTTGTAAGGCTCTAAAAATTCGGAATTACGAGTAACATAGTAGCCACGTACTCCCGCCTCAGCATTCAGTAATGATACTGATAAACGATTAGTTTCTAGCAAAACTCGTTCTACCCGATCCACATCTCGACGTGCTGCAATAGTATGTTGTCTTTGCATCCACAAAGCAATTAAAGAAATCACCAAACAGAAAATTGGTATAAAAATAATCAGTTTTCGCTTTTGACGAACAGACAAACGAGTTAGGAAACTGCTAACTTTATTTGTGCGATCGCCACCGCAATTTTGAGATTTCATGAAGTAAGTACTTTAGCCTGTCCTTATAAGCGAAATTATAGGACAAAGTAGTTTACTGGATAAATTACTTAAACTGGATAAATTACTTAAATTGTAAAGGTTTTATTTGAAGATTTTGTTTTTAATTTAAGTACGGCATTAAATCGAGAAGTATTTCCGTTTGTGGGTACTATTCTCTCAGGTTTAATTTGCCATCTCGAACGTAGGTATTGGGTAATCACTTGGGAGCGATCGCGTAAAATTTCTTCGGGTTCGTCAATCTGCTTGTGGGATGTTACTTCTAAACGTAAATTCGGTTGTCGTTGAAGAATTTTAGCAACATTATCCAATCTTTGCATATCGAATTGGGTTAGTTTAGAGTCATTCCGAGTAAATGATATATCTCCCATTACCCGAGGAATTCTCTTCATACTGACTACCGCAGATGGATACTCCAATCTTGTTTTGATCTCATCTGCTAGCATTACCTTTGCATCTGGATTAATATCACGTTCGCTTAAATAGATCATTCGCACATTTAGTGGTGTTGCACGAGTAGTGATAATCTCATAATCAACCATTTCTGCTGGTGGTGGTAGTCGCAGGTTGCTAATTGCAGATTCTATTTCTTGAGTAAAATTGGCGTGTAACTGAGGAATTGTAATCGTTGCTGATTCTACCGTTTCTTTTTTTTCTTCTGCTAGAGAACTAATAAGTTCATTGGACGCAGTAGGAATCTCAATTAACTTTAGGCTTAATAACTCCGGTGGTTTATTCAAGCGCTTAGCGAGTTTGCTCACATAATTACTTTTTTCTTCTGGCGTGTACAGTTTACTAGTAAACACCTGAAGTTGAATTAGTAACTTCTGGTTTCTGGTGCGGGTTGCTAATTCGCTAATAAAGGAACGGGGTTCACCGTTGGGTAAATTAGCAAAATTTTCTTGCCATATCTTTCTGACTGCTGACTTGGTAGAGTTTTCCTGTTGTTTGTGGGAAACTTCTTGTTTGAGCTGGCTAAATGATTCGTTGAGTGGTATAAAAATTGCAACTATAGTAAAGAAAATCAGCATAAATCGCGCTGGGAGACTGCCAATCTTCCTCATCCTTTTCGATGCAGGTAAACCTCCCAAAATATCCTGCATCCATATCGTTTCTTCATCTTGTTGACGCCATTGTTTAACGTCTCGCGTAACCCGAGCGCTGTCAATGTGTAAAGCAAGAAACACTATCATTGCGGTGAAAGTAATAGCTACTAAATTAGTCAAGAATAATAAGCCACCACCACTAGCAATTTGTGACCCATTGGTGAAATCTTCGCCCGCAGCGATCCCCAAACCATAACCTACCACGCACAAGGGTGGCATCAGGGCAACAGCGATCGCAACTCCAGGAATAGAAGTGACAACACCTTTTGGTTTTTTACAAATCGCAATAGAACCAACTGCACCAGAAAATAAAGCGACAACCAAATCTAAAATATTTGGTCGGGTACGAGCTAAAATTTCGGCGGTCATTTCCTTGAAAGGAAGAAACCACACCAGCAGAAATGCAAATAAAATAGCAGTAGCACAACTCAAAATAAGTTTAAGCAGTGCTCGCCAGGCTAAGATTAAATCACCTGCGGCTAATGCTAATCCATTAGCAAGAATACTTCCCATCAATGGCGAGATTAACATCGCACCAATAATCACTGCGGGGCTATTTAGTACTAACCCTACGGTTGCGATACCTGCAGAAAATAAAACTTCAATCCAGTAGCTAACATCTTTCAAGCTTACTGACTTATATATGTCTATATAAACCTGTTCTTTACGGGTTGGACTCACCCCTAAGTTATCAGATAACGAATTTCGAATAATTGGAAGCAATTTACTGGAATTGTTGGAGTACTTTTGCTGAGTCATAAGAACCTCTCGAGCAGTTATTACAGCAGCGTTCGTTTATGCGAACCACACATCAAAAACCAACTTCTCTGTAGAGACATAAGATTACTACATCTCTATAGACAATCTGTTTACTTAAAAACAGGTGTAAAATGAGAATTTATCGGTAGAGTAACGATGTTTGCTTGTATTTTGACCTCTGGGATTCTTGCTCTCATTCTTTTCAGTATCTTCTCAATGGTTTAGGTTTATTTAAACTTATAGCCCTACACTTTTGGTTTAAGACATTTTTCCTATTCTCAACCTTCAGTTTTTCGTTTCCTTTTGCTCCTTCCTATCCCAGTGAGAAATTACCTAATTGAGTTAGGAGGAGAAATGTGGGAAGAAAAAGAGAAATCTTTAAAGGTAACTTTAAAGTGGGAAGGCAGTAAGAAAAACATAATTTTCTAGCTTCAGGCTTTTTGCTATAACTAAAATCTATAAGGACACTTCTATTAACACCATTCTATCAACACCACAATGGTGCGTTGCACTTTACAACAACACACCGTATACAGCAGAATTCCTGTCCAAATCGATTTAATAATTAATTACTTATCTTCCAGATTTATTATATATCAGGCACATTCAGTACGATCTAAACTATACATTTCCCAGAATTCAACATCTATTTGTTCGATATTATTTTTTACTTTGCTAATTTCTTCATCCGTACAATTGAGTAGTAGTAAATGGTTACCAAGTAAAAAATGTCGGATATAGAAATCTATTCGGTCACTGGGGATTCCTAAATCTTCTAAAGTTAGTGTTGACAAACCTCCAGCATCAGAAAAAAACCAATAAATCTGTTGTACCGGGAAGCAACAGCTTTTTAATTTTTGACTAAGGAGCCTGAGATTATCTTCATTGGAAAGAACAGCAATTGTATTTTCAGTGTTTTGAGTAGCGACTACAATCGACCTCCTGTACTAATTAAAACTAAGTATTTGTAACCCTGTAGTTTTTTCGAAGTTACACAATATACTCATTATTAAACAAGCTTATTGGTAAGTTTAAGCCTTAATAATTTTTACTACATTGATATTTACATTATAAGAAAATTCTAAATATAGCAACCGCCAGGTTAGCTAGGACGCTAAAGTCAAGACATGCTCCATGGCTTCTCGCAGTGTTCCAAAATTCTCGAGTTGTTTGCGAATTCGACTTTTTAGCCATGACCAGCATTTTTCAATCCGGTTTAAATCTGGTGAATAAGGTGGTAAGTAGCAC
>JGI1201J43222_100153_pt1 | contig 23659 bp, 18 predicted proteins | sample MastesBC008_FD_43222 | JGI IMG/M metagenome (IMG submission 43222) | reverse complement strand
CAATACCTTCGCCAATTTACGAGGATGAGTTGATGTATAAACTCCCATTTTTACGATCTTTGGCAAAAACAATAAGTCTTAAAAATTCCTTCACGGTTTTGCGCAAGGTTATTTTTAACGTATTGCCTACAGTATAAAGGTTCCAAGAGTTCAGACTATCTTGTAAGCGAAACGCTGATATATGGGTTGTTTTGCCATTTTTGCCAAAATTTTTCTAGGCTCTTATTTTGGCAAAGGCATTGATTTATGTTATGAACTGTTGGGTTTCCTTGCGTCAACCCAACCTACGTGAGTGCCATTGGTAAGAAGAATAGTAGGTTGGATAGAACGATAATGCGATCGCGCACTTCAATCAATCAGATAATACCCATCCCGCACATAACGCTAAACACTCGAATACAGCAAACCACCTACTCCTCCTTAGAAGAATATTGCTTCAACCACTGCGCCAACTCATCTTCAGAGAGTTCTCCCGAAGCCAGCGATCGCATCACTAGCACTACTTCCGGCTCAGGTGCATTCAGAACACAGCCATTCACCTTCAGAAACGCATACATCACCTGAAACGCCGTACGCTTATTGCCGTCAATAAACGGATGATTTCTAGCAATCCCATAACCATAGTCCGCCGCTAATCTATAAATATCTACCCCTTCTTCATACCCATAGCGATGTCTCCCGCGGGCAAGGGCACTTTCCAACAAGCCCTCATCCCGCAAACCATACGCCCCACCATGAGTCGCAACTTGGTCATCATGAATCATCTGCACCATTACAGTAGTAATCCAAATTGGCTCAGCCATCCGCCAACTCTCGCATTGCATTGCGATACTGGGATGCTCCTTGTTTATAAGCTGCCATCACCTGCTCGAATTGTGGATCGTAAGCCGTCAACTTAATGCCATCCTCCATTACTACCAGAGTTAGAGAATCCCCTTCTTTTAAATTAAATTTATCCAAGATTTCCTTAGGAAAGGTGGTACCTATGGAGTTGCCCACTTTCCGTAGTTTTATTTCCATGATTTAACTCAGCGCTTAGGTTATTACTATTGTAATCACGCAAATTACTATACAAACAAACCAAAAACGAATAGAGTTTGGTCTACCTGATTAAAATTGAAAGGTAAAACATCGTAGTAGCTTGGGTTGAGGAACGAAACTCAACAAAACAACCCTTATTTGATAACAATGAGGGCTTTCTAATGCAATACGGTTCAGTAAGGCTAAATCTCAACATTGACATAGGTTGGAGGAACAAACTACATAACCCAACATTTATCAGGTTTTGTTGGGTTGCGCTTTTGCTTAACCCAACCTACAAAAACACTTAATTCAACTGTATTGCTTTCTAATGATGAAACAACGGTAAAATCTAATCATTAATGCCAGTAGCGCGCAGCATACTAAAATTTCGTTCTCCCTCATCACCGACATATTTGCATATTGTCAATATCATTGCAATATAATTACACAAATCACTAACGTTAGAAACAACTTTTCAAATCCCGTTTATATTCCCCAATCTGGACCAGGACATACAACATGTACCGTCAAAAAATATCCAAGAAATCATCACCTGCTGCTAAATGGCAACAAGAAAGTAATCATATAAATCAATTTCCACCTTACAGTTCTTTATCTACAGTGGTGCAAAGGGCGCAACAAGACCCAAATAAGGTGAGTGGGGATGAGTGGGAACAGTTAGACAGTGCGATCGGTACAAGGGCTACAGGAAAAATATTTGCAGGGAAGGAAACACCCTGGGTACCGGAATATAAAGGGATATCTAACCAGCTTTGGGGTCATGTAGGAAATGGGAGTGCACCCATACAAACGAAACTGAACATTGGGGGGGTGGGGGATAAGTATGAGCAGGAGGCGGATCGAGTTGCAGCATCGGTGGTACAGCAAATCAATCATCCTGCAACTGTTTCTCAGGCTCACGATAAGATGGCGGATGGGAAGGAAATGCAGCCTAAACTTGGACTGAGAATGAAACCAATGTTGCAGCATCGACAACCCATTGGTGGTGGTGAAGCTTCAGCGGAATTGTCCGGGCAGATAAATCGAGCCAGGGGGGGTGGACAACCTTTAGATACTGGTTTACAGCAGTCCATAGGACAGGCGATGGGAGCCGATTTTAGTGGTGTGCGGGTGCATACAGATAAACGCGCAGATAGATTGAATCAGTCGTTGAGTTCCCTAGCTTTTACCACGGGGCGTGATTTGTTTTTTAAGAAAGGTAACTATCAACCGGGGAGTCGTGAGGGACAAAGGTTAATTGCTCATGAGTTAGCTCACGTGGTACAGCAGAAAAAACAAGGTAACCAACAAGATAATCAGCGGTCAAATTCATCATCAATAATTCAGAAAAAAGCTTATATCGGCAATGAATATCGTGACTATGCTGAGGAATTAGACGACAAGCAAGGTGACGATGAAAATAGTAAAAAAGTAGCACAAATAGCGAATGATGATATAACGAGACGCTTTAAAGATACAAAGGAATTAGAAAGCTACGCACAAAACCAAAATGATCCATCTGTTGACCATATTGGTTTAATAGAAACAAAAAATTTAACAGAAAAATATCAGTGGATAAGAGTAGATCAGTTTACAGTATTAGGGGAAAACCATGGGTCTCCGAAAGCTCCCACTATAATTGAAGCTATTGGTACAAAGAGATTCCGTTATGAAGGGTTTAGCGACTATAGTTCGGCTATTAATAATAGCGAGTTTCCCGAGTTTATAAAGGAGGAGGAAACCAAGAAATTGGAGCGTTTGGGACTAACACGAGACGAAGAAAATATACATTACGTAGAGGGAATTATACCGAAGTATGCAAGGATGATGCCAGATGCAATGGCAATAGTAAAAGTCCAGAGGGGAGAAAAGCTTAATGGAAAGGAACAAACGAATAATAAACTTCCTGAACTCACAGTAGGGAAGGAGTTTGGACAAGGCTACAACTACCTCAAAGGTATGTTGTCAGGGCTCAAGGATGCTCTAAAATTAACTCAAACTTTACATACTCAGAATTCAACAAACAACAACAAATCAAAAACAAAATCACCCGCGGGAGCATTTCCCGAAAAGATTAGTCAATTTTATGGAAAAAACAAAAAGCTAATCGATCAATGTATATATCAATTGGAAGAAAGTTTAAGTAACGGTAGGATCCCAGACCTTAGTCAGCGTAATTTTCCACTAACACCTAACCATTTGGGGCAAATAAAAAATATCTTTGTGGAAGGTGCAAAAACCGAACTTAAGATGAAATATCAAAGATCGCGGTTAGCATGGAAAAAACAACTAGATATTAAAAATCGAACAGATCAGCAGTATACGACAGAGGCACGTGAGTTAGATTTACTCAGAGATGCTTCAATGTACAGCTATATACAAGAGTCAAAAGATAGCGACTTGTTGTTCATTATCGGATACGATCACCAAACAAAGCTAAAACCAGTTTTGGACAAGAAGAATATAAAAAATATGAGTGATAACGATTTTATGAATGAACAACGAGAATTAAATGTGGATGCGAAATATGGTCATCCAAATGTAACAGAGTTAATAAAGCCCAAGAAAGAGGAGTATAGTAACCTTTGGAAACGTAGCGGGCCGCTAAAATTAAAAGAGTTAGGCAGTAATTTGCAAGAGGCGCTTAACGATGACAAAGTGACAGCCATTCTACCAGAACTTCGCTCGCCGCTAAAGTGGGGTAAAGTAGGAGATGGAGATGTGCGAAAACTTGAAAATATTAAGGAAATTTATGTTGACGAAAAGAAAATAGCAGTCTGGGGAACAGCAGACATCGATGGGAAGCAATTGAATATAAGAATTGACGAAGTGGACTTAAAAAAAGAATTGAAGAAGTGGACTTAAAAAGGTTTAGGAATTTGCGAGCGCCGATTTTGTCGATTGGGTTGAGGAACGAAACCTAAGAAAACTACTATTGGATGTTAGGTAAAACAAAGTTTTGTAGTTTTGTAGGTTAGTGTAACTCAACAAAGTCTGCCCTTATTGTGCGTGTCGATTACGGGAGTGAAGGAGATATTTACGTTATAAGGTGTTGGGTTTCCTTGGGTCTACTAATAATTGTGAAAATGATTCCTCAATATGATATAAATTTTATTCTGCAACTGATAATTGTTGGGTTTGCTTACCTCAACCCTACCTACGGCTGAAGTCCTTGATAACGCCAGAGAAATTTATCCCCATTTCGATAAAGATTTTTTAGGGGTACTAGTGAAAGCGCTAAAGCAGCAGAAAATATATTTAATTATTCAATTAACAAAGAAGTTGAAATGGCAGAAGTTTCAATCCCAGTAGTTTCAACTGCAGAAGTTGAAATTAGCCCTGATTTAAATGGGTTGCAACCTCTCCTCCTGCAATTAGATCGGCGAATTCAAGAAGCCTACTCTGTTTTGCAAAGTGAGTCACAAGCAGAAGGAAAAGCAATTTTGACATGGTGGCAAAAAACTGGGATTTCATTAGAAGGAACATCAATTCCAATTCGCTCAAATTCCCTCATTGCATGGCTGCAAAAAACATTTAATTTATCGGCTTTTGACTTAGAAATTTTGGCGATCGCACTTGCGCCAGAATTAGATTGTCAATATGAAAGGATTTATGTCTATCTCCAAGATGAACTCAGCAGTAAAAGACCCACAGTAGATTTGGTTTTAAACATGCTGTGTTCCAACATTGGCGAAAAATTATTACGACGCAAACATTTTACTACAAACGCCCCTTTGATTCACCATGGTTTGCTCCACCTCACCTCAGAACCAACCCTACTCAGATGTCATCTCAACCTTGACCCCCAGGTAATTAGATTACTATTACAACCACAACCAGGGTTAGATTCCCGCCTCACATCTTGTTGTCAATTGTTAGCTCCAACCCAATTATCCCATAATTTATATCTCCAGGCAGATATACAAAAAAAACTGCAACTGCTATTAAAGTCAGATTGGCAAAAACAACAACCCCTGCTACTTTATTTTCAAGGGAGCGATCGCCAGGGGAAACGCCACACTGCTCATATGCTCGCCACAACCCTAGAAGTTCCCTTGTTAGTTGCAGACTTAGCAAAAATGGTAGAAGATAAAGCCAATTTTGAAGAAAAACTGCAACTTTTGTGGCGAGAAGCTTGGTTTTTTGACCGTTTCCTGTATTTGGATAACTTTGATATTCTCTACCTTGAGGAGAATCAAATTTTCTATTCATTCTTCCTCAGGGAAATGGCGAGAAATCGGGGTATTACTATCCTAAGTGGAGTAAAAAATTGGATACCCACAAGCAACGGAGCAATGGGTGTAATTACAGTTCCCTTTACAATACCTGAATCTAAGCAACGCAAAGATTGCTGGCGAACCAATCTACAAGTAGCACAAATTGACATAGAAGATAAAGAATTAGATATATTGAGCGATCGCTTTCGTCTCACCCCAGATCAAATTGCCGATGCAGTTGCTACTGCTTATAATACTGCTCGTTGGCAATCAAGTAAAAATAAATATTCTCAGGACTCAGACACTCAAAACCCAGACAAACCACAAGTATCATTTGTTAACTTATGCAGTGCAGCTCGCGCTCAATCCGGTCATGAATTAACAACCCTAGCTCGTAAAGTAGAACCGAAATACACTTGGAACGATATCGTACTCCCTCAAAATCAACTCACACAATTACAAGATATTTGTAAAGAAGCAGAATATCAAAATTTAGTTCATCAACAATGGGGATTCGCAGAAAAATTATCTTTAGGTAAAGGATTAAATGTTTTATTTTCAGGTTCTCCCGGTACCGGAAAAACAATGGCTGCGGAAGTAATTGCCCATCACCTACAATTAGATTTATATAAAATTGATTTATCACAAATAGTTAGTAAATACATTGGTGATACCGAGAAAAACCTCAACCGCATTTTTACCGCAGCCCAAAACTCTAACGCTATCCTTTTATTCGATGAAGCAGATTCCTTATTTGGAAAGCGTTCTGAAGTTAAAGATTCTCGCGATCGCTACGCTAATATTGAAGTCGGTTATCTGCTGCAAAAAATGGAAGAATATGCAGGAATAGCCATTTTAACTACCAATGCTCGTAGTAACATGGATGAAGCCTTTGAAAGAAGGCTCAGATTTATAATCGAATTTCCCTTACCCGACACAAACCAGCGTCATTTAATTTGGCAGAAAATTTTTCCTCAAAACGCACCACTCGACCCCAACTTAGATTTAGATTTTCTCGCTCAAAATTTTGAAATTACAGGTGCAAATATTCGTAACATAGCACTCACAGCAGCTTTTTTAGCAGCAGACGATGGGGGAGTAATTGAGATGGTGCATTTAATACAAGCAATGCGTCGGGAGTATCAGAAAATGGGACAGATTCTTTGGGACAAAGATTTCAGCAAATATCCATAAAGTTAAGTACCAGGGAACAGGGAACAGGGAACAGGGAACAGGTAACAAAAAATTTCCTAACCCAAAAACGTAGTGCTATACCTGTGGAACTTACGGCAAACTAGTTAAAACTACCAGACAATATTTCTAGAATATTCAGGAATATAGAAGAATATTAGAACCTTTGTCACTCAAATAGAACTTTACAAAAGTAAACTGTAGTTTTCTTCTTTTTGCTAACTAACTATGGTATTAATAAAAACAAATCAAACCAAAGAATTAAAATTAAGCCAAATAATTCATATTTCTAAAAAAACTAGAAAAAATCTACAAGTAGTAGGGATTTATTTTTTATATATATTTGCAATGCTTCATGATTTAGATCAAACCTTAGATGCACTTTTGAAGTTGGAATTACCTCATTTATTTATTCCTAATGATGTGACACCAATTACTATTAGTTTCGAGACACCAGATCAAGAATTTATTAATAAAGTAACCCTTCCTGCTGTTGATTTTTTTCTTTATGATGTGCGAGAAAATTTGGAATTACGAACGGGGTGGTCTGCTATTGAGCGTCAAAGCAATGGGAAAGCCTATAAAACCCGTCCCCCTGCAAGAGTTGATTGTTCCTATTTAATTACAGTTTGGTCTAGTGAAAGCGATCGCAGTGCAATTCTAAATGAACATCGTCTTTTAGGCGAAATTATGAAAGTTTTACTACGATATCGTCAAATTCCTGATGCTGCATTACAAGGAAGTTTGAAGGGGAGCGATCCGCCCATACGCGCCTTTAGTTTGCACCAAAGTAATTTGCAAAGTCTAGGGGAATTTTGGCAAGCTATGGGAGGAAAACCCAAAGCAGCCCTAAATTACACCATAATTTTACCTGTACCGATTTATGAACCAGAAGAAGTAGGAACTTGGCTGACGGTTAATCAACAGTAGTAAATTTGCTAAGTAAATTTGCTAACAAGTTAATTCCCATTCAAGTTTCTTTACTAAACAAATTAATTTGCGAACAAATATAAACAATCGTTTACTTCTCTTGATACTTGAAGGAGGGACTTGCATGTCACAATGGTTAACGATAACGCCACCGCTTCACCAAATTGCCATAGTCGGACAAGTCAACGATAGTGAAACGGACAATGCTTTGAGGGATGTTTCCGTGGAAATAACCGAAAAGCCCCCGAAATTTCAGCGTTACTGTCAACTTCAGTCCCTACAATATGGTTCCCAATGGGACAAAATGAAGCAAAGGTGCGATCTTACTTATACATCAATAGACGGATATTTTTATTTTGCAGATATACCAGATGGCAACTATACATTAACTTTTTCTATTCCCCATAAAGGAACTCGGTATGGAACCACAAGTGTGCAAACTCAAGTTGTTCGTGATGCAAAGGGAAACATTAACCGAACTCAAAATCCTGATAATTCAGCCATTTTAAATATTTCCTTAATTCCAACTACCCTTAAAGGTCATATTCTAGATGTTAAAGGAAAAGCCATTGCAAACGCCAAAATAAAAATTGAGGGAACCCAAGAAACCACAATAAGTAATTCTGAAGGGAAATATCGTTTTACTCAACTCGAAGTTTCCTCAACTGAATCGAATCAACGTCAACTTACCCTATCTGTATCGGGTTATGGTTATTCGTCAATCACTCAAATAGCAACAATTCAGCAAGGAACAATTACCACCAAAGATTTCACATTATCAATGACAAACAAGGAGTAACATCAAAATGGTAGCCTATCTTTCCCCTGGAGTATATGTCGAAGAAGTTAAATCTGGAGTTTCTCCCATTGCTGGAGTAGGAACAAGTACCGCCGGATTTATAGGAGTTATTAGTTCAGGTACGGGAACAACAAGCACTCAAACCACCACTATTGGAAGTTCCACTGCTCCAGTCTCATTAAACGATACAAGTGGAAATATTCTGACAGGGACGGGAACTAAAAAAAGTTTTACTTTTGTGATTAATGAAGGGGAAACATTTGTTGCCGATGAGGGAAGTTATAATTTTTATTACACAATAGAAGGTGAAGATACAGAAGCAGTAGTTACTGAAGCTCCCAAAGTAGGAACAACTGCATCGACAGTGGACGTAAAATTAGAAACGGGAGAAGGAAGTGCAATTCCCAATAATGCACCAATTAAAGTAACCTATCAAGTCCAGACTTCTGTTATAAATTCTGACAACACATATACTATTCCAGGAGAACAAGGAGAAACTGACTTTACTTCGCAAGCTGCTGGAGAAGTAGTGTTATGTACGAATTTCACCGAATTTAAAAACGCTTTTGGGGATTTTTCTCAGCTTACAGGTCAAAGTATTCTAGCCCATGCAGTTTATGGGTTTTTCCGTAATGGAGGAACTCGCTGTTACGTGGTTTGGGTAGCTACAAAAGGAAATATTGAAAGTGCGCTTGAATCTTTTGAAGCAATCGACGAAATTTCCCTTGTAGCAGCTCCTGGTGTGACAGAATCTGATTATTTATCCATGATAATCAATCATTGCGGTCAAACAACTCAAGATCGTTTTGCCATTTTAGATAGTACAGAAGAAGCGGACATTACGACCTTAAAACCTGGAGAGAACGGTTTACCCGGAACTTCTAATTATTCAGCCTATTATTTCCCTTGGATTCAAGTCTACGATCCAGCTACAAGTGCTCGGAAATATATTCCTCCCAGTGGTCATATTGCTGGGGTTTATGCTCGTGTCGATACCAACAGAGGAGTTTACAAAGCTCCTGCAAATGAAACTGTATTAGGGGCATTAGGACTAAAATATAACATCAGCAAACGCAAACAGGATGGACTCAATCCTCAAGGGGTAAACTGTATTCGCAGTCTCAATGGTAATATTCTCGTTTGGGGTGCACGAACTTGGGGTGGTGACAGTAATGGAGAGTTTAAGTATATCAATATACGTCGCCTATTTAACTTCATTCGGGAATCAATTGACGAAGGAACACAATGGACAGTATTTGAACCCAACACTCCCGAACTTTGGGCAAGAATCCGTCGCAATGTCACAGCTTTTCTGACTACAGTTTGGCAAAGTGGAGCATTATTTGGAGCAACACCAGAACAAGCTTTTTATGTCAAATGTGATGAAGAAAATAATCCACCTAATGTCAGAGAGTTGGGTCAAGTAGTGATTGAAATTGGTATTGCAGTTGTTAAACCTGCTGAATTTGTGATTTTCCGGATTAGTCAATGGAATCAATCTGATAGTTAATAATTAATACCACACTAGCTGATAACTGTTCATTGTTCGCCGATCGCTGATAACTGTATGGCTAACGCCACGCTGAGACCGCGCTGCGCGAACGCTAACACTGATAACTGATAACTGTCAAAGATGCAAACTCTGATTACTCCTGGTGTTTATCGAGAGGATATTTTTCCTCAAGAAAGACCCGAACTGCTAACTGGAATTCCAGTCTTTTTGGGTTTTACAGTGAATCAAACCACTAAAGAGGAGGAACTGGAAAAATTTAAAATTAATCAACCTCAAGAGTTAACCCTATTTACTCAATTTTCCCAGCTATTTGGTTCCTCTAAGGTTGATAGCTATCTGTATAATGCAGTTCTAGGTTTTTTTGAAAATGGTGGGCAAATTTGTTATGTACTCCCTCTTAACCCTAATTTAGGACTTGAGTCAGCCTTAGCTCAGGGATTGGAGGTTATTGAATCTCTAGAAACAATTGACTTAGTCTGTTTCCCTGATTTAATGAGAGGAAAACCAGATTTAGAACAAGTGATTAAAATGCAAAAAGCTATTTTAAATCACTGTCAAAATATGGGCGATCGCTTTGCCATTCTGGATTCTTTAAATGCTTCTACCCTAGAGGAAATACAACAGCAACAGCAACAATTGAACAGTGATTACGGGGCGTTATATTGTCCTTGGATTAAAGTTGTTAATGCAACATTGGTTCAGACTACTTCAGACTTTGGTTATATCCCACCCTGTGGTCATGTTGCTGGATTATATGCTCATCAAGATCGAACTAGCGGTGTTCATCAAGCTCCTGCTAACAAAGTATTAGAAGGAGTGCTAAATATTGGGATGAATATTAGTCAGTCTGAGCAAGCAACTCTCAATCCCAAAAAAAGTAGTTTGCCCTATGTTAACTGCATTCGAGCTTTTCCGGGGCGAGGGATTCGCATTTGGGGAGCATATACCTTAAGTTATCAGCCTAAATTGCGTTATATCACAGTTAAACGCTTAATTATTACTATCGGTCGTTGGGTAGAAAGAAACTTAACTGATGTTTCTTTTGAACCCAATAATATCAAACTTTGGATTCGGATTGAACGGGAAGTCAGTGCTTATTTGCAATCTTTATTTTTTCAAGGTGCACTAAAAGGAAGTACTCCTGAAGAAGCTTTTTATGTCAAATGTGATGATGAAACTAACCCTACATCTGTTCAAGATGAGGGAAAAGTTGTCACAGAAATTGGAGTTGCACCGACGGTTCCGAGTGAGTTTATTGTTGTTCGCCTCATTCATGGAGCAACTGGAGTAACTACAGTTTAATAATTTTTGGCTGAAATATTCGCTTAAACCCAAATAAATTCAATTTAAATAAATTCAATCCAAATAACTAATTAATTGTTCATTAATCAACTTCAAGCAAATCAACTTTAAGGAGAGTTAAAATCATGGCTGTACCCCATAGCCCAGATCCATATTTAGGTTATAATTTTTTCGTCGAATGGGATGGAATTATTTACGCAGGTTTTCAAGAATGTTCCGGCTTAGACACCACCCAAGATGCAAAGGAATATCGAGAAGGAACGGACCCTCCAACAGTTCGTAAAATACCTGGATTAGTGAGCTATTCCAACATATCTTTAAAACGGGGAATTACCAATAATGATGAACTGTGGAGATGGCGGAAAAAAATTATGGATGGAATAGTAGAACGGCGTAATGTTTCTATTGTTTTATTAGATCAACAAGGAAGTGAAAAAATTCGTTGGAACTTAACACATTGTTGGCCTACAACTTGGTCAGCACCAGAGATGAGCGCTATGACAGATGATATTGCCATCGAAAGTCTTGAGTTTGTTCATGAAGGTGTTACCGTCGATAAATGGTCTTAAAATTTAATAGTTGAATATCAAATAATATTGTATAGTATTCTCATTTGGGTAATCAACTAAATTGTTGAATTATAGTTGTTAAATTATAAATAACAATAATCAATTAATCAGTAGTAAATAGCATTTTTTAGTTTGACATTATCTGCTAAATTCTACTTCAATATCTCAAATGAAAATGCTATACATCGTTCGTATTTAGTCTGTTTTAAAGGAGATTAAAAATATGCCGCAAACTGAATTTCCTTTCACGCTACCTCAAGGTTATATTGACCTGGAGGGAAATGTTCATCAGGAAGGGGTTATGCGGTTAGCTACTGCTTATGATGAAATTGCACCTTTACGAGATCCTAGGGTTCAAGCAAATCCGGGTTATTTAGTGATTATTCTGTTATCACGGGTTATTGTTCGGCTAGGGACATTACCACAATTAAATCCAAAGATGATTGAAGGTTTTTTCTCTGCGGATCTTGTTTATTTACAAGATTTATACCAAAGAATTAATCAAAATGCACATACTCGTTTCTCAGTAACTTGTCCCCATTGTCAAGGTGATTTTGAGGTAGAAACATCACCATTGGGGGAGTAGTTTGCTACCCCACAGACCGTTTGTTTGAGGAGGTAGCTTATATTGCTTATTATTTTCATTGGGATGCAGAACAAATTTTGAATTTTCCCCATTGCGATCGCCAACAATGGGTAACAGAAATTGCTCGCATTAACCAGAGACTAAATAATCCAAATTAAAATTAGTTAATTATAAATTTGATTTGTATTTTTAAGGAAAAATGCCTTTACCACTCAATGCATTAATGACCGCAGGAGGTGGACTTTCCGGAGTTCGCTTCGACCCTTTCATGAGTTACAATTTCCTGATTGAAATTGATATGCTCATTACTGGAGGATTTACTCAAGTTCAAGGGTTAGATAGTCAAATTGAATTAGAAGAATATCAAGAAGGTGGAACTTATGGTTATACCCATAAATTTCCCAAAAGAGTTAACTCTTCTAACTTAATTTTAACTAAAGGATTAACAGTTTTTCCCACCCTGTGGAATTGGTATGAAGATGCGATGAAAGGTAAAATCAAGCGAAAAAATGGCACAATTATGTTGCTAGATCATCAGCGTCTTCCAATTATGTGGTGGAATTTTACTAATGCTTTTCCGGTTAAGTGGTCAGGACCTCAATTTGATTCGAGTAGTGATGAAGTCGCAGTCGAAAGTATTGAGTTAGTTCACCAAGGAATTAGCCGACCTCTATTTAGTAAAGTATTGCCATTATACAAACTTCCAGTCGTTAGTAAAGCTGTTGCTCAGGAGGGTGATTCTCTTTTTTAGTCTGTAGAAGAGAGCAAACCTGATTTAATAGGTTAAAAAATCACAAATAATAAATTTTTCCGATATCTTTTGGGTGCAAAACTAAGATGGAGAGAAGTGAAAAAACAATATGGCAAAATGCCATTAATCCACAGTTGAAACAACGCCTGATTCATCCCCTAAGTCAACCAGGGGTAATTAATTTTGATATGGCTACTAAAGTTTTAATGCGATCACAACAGTTTAATAATCGCAATCCTTTATTAAAAAATCCTCGCTGGTCAGTCAAAAAAAAATTACAGACAAACAAAACTCCAATTGTTTATGCTCAACCTTCTCTAAATAATCAAGAAGAAAATAGCTTAGCAATTTCACCAAATACTTCAAGTTCTGCAAATACTTCAGGTCAATCTTCTTCAGGTAAATCTTCATCTTCTGCGATTACAACAGTAAAAGCAGAAAAAATTAATTCAGTCCCTCCCATTAAAAGTTCTATCTCTCAACCCATAATTCAACGAAAAATAGATACTTCTTCCCAATCTAATATAACTTCATTATCTAATACAGAATCTTATGCAGAAGAAAGATATAGTAGTGAATTACCTCTGGTGGAATCAGAATTAAAAAATCCTAAGTCTGTAGTTTCTGAGAGACCTGTAGTTTCTCTACCTTTCAATCAAGATAATCCTTTAAGCCAAGAAAATATTAGTAAGATTAATTCTAATCCAATAGATGAATCACAGACTACAAAATCTTCTGAACTAACTGTAGTCAAACAAGGATTAAAGAATCCTGAATCTATAATTATCGACCCTTCTAATAAAGATAGTATTAATCTTGTAAATGTTAATCATATTGATGATAATCAGAGGAATAAATCACAAACAGCTAAACCTTATAATGAGTTACCTTTGGTAACAGGTGAAATATCAAATTATGAACAGCTACAAAAAAGTATATATAAACCTAGTTTACCAATTATTTATCCTCATAAAATAAATAATATTTCCCTAACTCAAGAAAACAATAGAAATAAACAATTACAATCTAATAATGTTTCATCAAAGAGTCAGCAAAATAATAATATACCTTTAGTTAAGCCACAAAATAACGTCAATATTTACTCTTCATCTTCTCCAAAAGAGTCATTAGTTGTCTTAGAAACACCAAAGCAACAACCCCAACAAAATTTTACTCCTTTGGTATTTCCTCAAACTAATTCTGAGAGAAAATCTGAACCAATCGTTGACCCTAATATTTATCAACAGATTCAACAACATAACAACAATCAAAATAGTCCTAATTCTTCTCAAACCTCTGCAACAATTGTTAATCAATGGTTAGTGAATAATCAATCTTCTCAAAAACCGGAAAACAATCAACCTAAAATTGATATTAATACAATTACTAATCAAGTAGAACGCAAATTAAAACGCAAACTTATGGTGGAAAGTGAACGAAGAGGCTACAAAAAATGGCGTTAGAAAAATTAAGTATTAAAATTGAAACATCTACAGGTTTATATAAAGATGAGGTAAAAGTCTTATTTAATCCCAATCAACTTTCTTATTCTAGAAGTGGGGGAAAACTTAACACACATGGACAGTTAATAGGTAGTGATGACCCTACTACACTAAGTGTTGATTTATTTTTTGATACGACGATTAAAGATACTAACAGAGGATTACAGCCAACTACATTAGAGATGCTTAATCCCTTTGGATATTATACCCCCAAAAATGTTGAAGAATTTACCGCCCCTATTTATAATCTTACTCAAAAAAAGGGAGTATTTGATCCTGCAAGACCTCCTTTATGTCAACTTTATTGGGGAAAACAAGGATGGTTTAGTAAAAAATTAATCTTTCAAGGATTTCTCCAACAAGTTACTAAAACAGTGACTCAATTTCTCGAAGATGGTACACCTGTTAGAGCAACTTTAAGTTGTACTTTTATAGAATGGGAACAACCTGAAACGACAAAAAAAGAAATTAATCCTATTGACGATCCAATTCGAATTGTCAAACAAGGTGAAACCTTGAGCAGTATTGCAGCAGAAGAATATAATGACCCCTCATTATGGCGCATTATTGCAGAAACCAACAACTTAAATAATCCTCGAAAAATAAAAGCGGGTCAATCCTTAACTATTCCCCCTTTAAATTAATCACTATTGAGTAATGACTAAATCCCTGGTTCCAGTTGCAAGGATTATTATTAATGATAATCCTTTACCCATTGATGTAGAGAGTAAAACAGGTTCTATAAGTATAAAAGTCTCAGAAGACTTAGAAGCACCTGCAATGTTTACTCTGGAAATCATTGGTTGGGATTTGATTCAAAGTCAAGCCAACTGGATTGACAATGATAAATACTTTGGATTAGGAAATAAAATTGAAATTAAATTAGGTTATAACAATCAACAAGAATCTTTGATTGTTGGAGAAATTACTGGATTAGAACCAGAATTTACATCAGATGAAGCTATTTTAACAGTAAGAGGTCATAACCATAGTCACCGTCTATTAAGAGGAAATAAAACTCAAACTTTTATTAACATCACAGATAGCCAAATTGCAAAAAAAATTGCTGAGCAACAAAAATTGAAATTCCAAACTGAAGACACGAAAGAAAAGCTTGATCATGTGATCCAGTCGAATCAATCAGATTTAGATTTTTTGCAAAGTCGTGCTGAAAGAATTGGTTATGAAGTTTTTGTTGAAAATGAAACTTTATATTTTAGGTCTATCCAAGAAGATAGCCAAACAATTTTAACTCTAGATCTAAACGAAGATTTAATTCAATTTTCTCCTCGTTTAAGTACTATGGAACAAGTAGGAGAAATTGAAGTCCGTAGTTGGAATCCTTTAGAAAAAAAACTATTAGTTGCAAAAGCCGGAGTCGGAGATGAGAAAACCACCATGGGAGGAAAAACCAGCGGTGCAAAGGCTGTAAAAATTTTTGGCAAAACCAGTTATATTTATCTCAATTCTTCCATTAAAACTGAACAAGAAGCTAAAAAAGTAGCTGAAGCCTTGTTTAATGAAATGACGAGAAGTTACATCACAGGGGAAGGAACTTGTATCGGAAATCCCAAACTAAGAGTTGGTAAGGTAATAGAAGTCACTGGTGTTGGTGAACGCTTTAGTGGTTTCTATTATGTCACGGAAACAACCCATAGCTACTCTGAGTCAGAGGGTTATCAAACAGAATTTTCATTTGAAAGAAATGCTACATGATACCACAATATTTAATAGATAAAAATAATGAAGACGAACGCTACTATGGTGTGACAATTGGAATTGTCACTAACAATAAAGATGAAGATGGATTAGGAAGAATTAAAGTAAAATTTCCTTTATTGTCAGAGACTGATGAAAGCTATTGGGCGAGAGTTTTAAGCCCAATGGCTGGAAAAGAAAGAGGTTTATATTTTTTACCGGAAATTGAAGATGAAGTATTAGTTGCTTTTGAAAATGGGATGATTGATTGTCCTTATATTTTAGGAGGATTATGGAACGGAGTAGATAAACCACCTGAATCTAATAAAGAAGGGGTGAATCGTCGTTTAATCAAATCTCGTAGTGGTCATACCATTGTTTTAGATGATACAAAAGACAAAGAAAAAATTATTATTCAAGATAAGACCCAAAAAAATAAAATTGAAATCGATTCAGTCGGAAATAAATTAACTATCAGTTTCCCAGAAAAAAAAAGCAATGAAATTGTTATTGATTCAGAATCTGGGGAGATTACAGTCATAGGAAAAGATTCCGCTGTTAAGATTGAATGTAAAACAATGGAAATTAACGCAAAAGATGCATTGAAACTAAAATCTAAGAAAGTAACAATTAATGATACATCTTTAGAAATCTCTTAATAATTGCTTTAGATGTTTGAATATTTGATGTTTGAATAATTAAGGTCAAATATAAGAATGGATGATAATTTTTTAGGAGTAGGACTAGCTTTTCCTATTGAGCTTGATGAAAACAATCAACTAAAAATATCTCGTTATGAGATGGCTGTTCAACAGTCGATTTGGACAATTTTAGGAACAGCTAAAGGAGAACGAATTATGCGTCCTGATTTTGGCTGTGGAATTCATGATTTTGTTTTTTCAGCTAATAGTGCGAGTACCGTCGGACAAATCGTCAGTGAAGTCAGACAATCCTTAATCGAATGGGAACCTCGGATTGATATTTTAGATGTTGATGTTACTCCTGATGAAGATGAAGATAGTAAGTTACTAATTATTATTAATTATCGAGTGAGAACGACCAATAATCGCTTTAATTTAGTTTATCCTTTCTATTTGATTTAATAGTTGCCGTTCATCAAATTCCAGAATTTGATTGGTAATGGAAAGCAAGCTGCTAATCGGGAGCATCTCAGTTTTTTGCAAAGGTAGTAAGAATCAGGCAAGATAAGTCATAGATGAGTGTCCAGGGCTGTTTCATTCTTCAAAGAGAAAACCAAAATCAGCAATAAATGCTTATTCTTATGGCTCCGATACTTCGAAAACTATTTTGGTTTGCGATATTTCTCCACTATTTAGGGAAAACAAAGGTCCTTAATTTTTTTCTTTTTAGAATAAAACAGCCCTGGGGGTTAGAAGCGAGTCGACGCAAAACTACCCAAAAACAACACTGGTATTGACATCAAAATCAGTTACACCATTAAGTACGGCTAACGTATCATCCCCAAAAGCAATGGTAGTATTAACACCATCATCGCTCACATCTAGAGTCGACGCACTAATACCCAAACTTGCACTATCCAAAATACTAATAACATCGGTACCAGCTTTAAAATCAAGAACGGTATTTGCAGATTTAGGAATTTCAGCACTCGCAATCCAAAACTGATCTGCACCTTTTCCACCAGAGATGACATTATCACCACCAGACTGAGCAAAGAATAAATCGCTACCTTTACCACCCAAAGCGCGGTCATTTTTACCTAATAAGAAAATATCATCACCTTTACCACCGGACATCTGGTTACCACCCATACTATTGGTAGCATCAAATATGTCACCATCAGCACCACCAAATACTTTATTTTTGCTGCTGACAAAAATCAAATCGTTACCGCTACCGGTATTAACGCGATTCTTGCTTCCACCAGTTAAATCAACTAAATCATTACCAGCACGGGTAAACAGAATATTATTTTCACCTTTGAAGTCTTCCCCAGCGACAAATAGATCATCACCATCAGTACCGGTAATTAATTTTTTGTCTTCTTCAGGTGATACTGGTTTGGGTGACTGAGGATTGCGGGGGTCATAGCTGTTAGGATCGATTTGTAACGGATTATCGAATGCGTTTGCGACTCCCTCCCAAGGAACAAATTTAAAGTTAGTGCTATTGTTTTCTAATTCTTCCTCATCTTGAACAACATTTTGGGGGTCGTTTGCTCCGTCTTGGACTACTAATAAACCATTGGGAAATTCTGGACCTAAAGGTACATTAATAACATCTAAACCATCGGTTTCATTAGCTTGGTCAATATCACCATTATCCCCGATTGCAAAACTACCCAAATATTCGTTATCACCTTCGCGGTTAAATACTGCATAGCTGCTATCACCTTGGGAAGAAGCGATTAAGTAACCGGTACCATCTGCACCATAATATATTGATAAACCTTCCACATCGGGGACTAAGGGAGAAGTACTAGTATCTGTAAATTCAGTTATACCTTTGGGCAGATCGTCAATTAAACCTTGAGCAACTAAATTGTAAGTGGTAGTTGTCCCATGGACGTCATCCCACCAAAAGAATTTTGTCGGATCTGTTTGTGGATCTACTGCTAATGCGTTGAGTGCACGGTTGGTGGTATCGGTAAGTCCAAAATCCCCAGGATTTTCTAATAATTTGGCGGATTCTCCAGCAATGTCTAGTTCATAGATTTCAACACCAAGTTCATCTTCTAAGTTATCTAACTTGGTATCTAGGGACTCATTAAACTCATTAACTGCGGTGTTGACTTCATCACTGACTCCTAAATCAGTTATTAAGGGAGTTGAACCAAAGGGAGGAAGGTTGGAAATAATAAAGTTTTTGGCACCTGCTGCGGCTAAGGTAGTAATATGTGCGGTTAAATCTGCAAGAACTTCGTCGGTTTCTGGAATATTCGCCAAAATTTCTGCTGGAGTACCATTTAGATCTGAGACAATATTATTACTACCAGCAGAGATAAAGAATAGATCGGTTGCAGTTGGTTGATTTTCAGCTAAATAAAAATTAATTTGCTCCCCGACGTTGGGTTCTGGTCCATCATCACCGGAACCTAATTCTGAACCACCAAAAGCATAGTTATTTCCCCCAGCGAGGGAAGGAATGGAAGCAGATAAACCGATTTCTTCTGCAAGTATTTCATTAATTAGGGGTCCGTTGGAAAAGCGTCCGTTAAAGTAAGGTGGAGATGGTGGAGTTGGATTATCTGGAGTGATTTGTTGAGTTGTCAAGAAAATATTACCTACATCTACAGTACTATCACCAAAGGTAATGAAGTCTGTGAATGGAACTTGTTGTAAATCTCCTTTGGATTGAGAACCTGCAACTACGGTAAAATCATTACTGCTTTCCGGTTCTGCTCCAAACTTCAGAATACCCGCACTGTCTTCCATTGCGACGTAGAGAAAACCCAATTCTTTGTCTACAACTAAACCTTCAGCTTGACCATCTTCTGCTGTTCCGTCTTCAGGAATTGGTAATTCTAAAGTGCGGACAACTTTAGCTTCCATTAATGGTTCGTCAGCAGGTCCCAATTTAGAAGTAAGTTCGATTTGAGCAACTTTGTTTCCATCTGCTTGGGTAACAAAGACGTAGGATTTACCGGAAGTGGGACTGGTATAGGTTGCTAAACCGTAAGCTGTTGCTTCACCGTCATCGACACCAAAAATGGAAAATGCTGGATCGTCTAATTCTGGTGTGGGTAATTTATTAAGTTCACCGTTTTCGGAAATAGTGAAAATTGCTAAACTGTCATTTGCTCGGTCGGATGTAATCGCTATATCAATTTTTGGTTCATAACCAGCGATCATTGATGCGAAAGGAAAATTGTAGATAATATCGACGTTGTTAAACCTTGCTTTGTAGGAATCGCTGGGTTGTTCAAGACCAAAGTTACCTGATGGACTTATTTCTCCTGGAATTGTCTGTTGAATTTCCCCTTTCAAATTAAAGGTTGCTAAACCACCATCTTTAAGGGTTCCAATAACAATACTTTCTTCCGGATTATTGGGATTTACCCAAATTGCGGGGTCATCGGAGTCTCCTTTTAAGACACCTTCTGGTGTTTCTTCACTATCAATGGTGTTTGGAGTTTCTACTGTAGGGAGAACTGTAGGGGTGGTGTTTAAATCTAAACCTAGAGCAATAAACTGAGTTTTTTGAGTATCATTAAAGTTATTATCGCTCGCAACAATGAGGGATTGACTACCATCGGGTAAGGTTGGACCTAAAGCTAAACCTTCTAAATTATCCGGAGTAATTCCCAAATCGCTAAAGTCTACCAATAACCGTTTTTCTACTGCTGGATCGATTTCAAAAGATTGATTCTCTGATTCATTAAATAAACTATTTTCACTGCTTACGTCCAATGCTCCTTGGGTTTTTACTTCATAAAGCTTAACTGTGTTACCTTTACCAACGGAAAAAGAGCGTTCTAAAGCCAGAAGAGTACCATTATTATCAAGAGCAAGTAATTCGACCAATCCATTTACTTTAAAACCATCAGGAAGTAGCGGTGCTTCAGCAACTGGATCTAACTCATAAACAAATTCACCTACAGGTTCTTTAGTTTCTGAGTCATATTTAATAATCCTTACCAAAGCTCCCTGTTCTAAATCTGCTCTGGGACCATCCTGGAAAAGTGCATCTTCAACAGCAGTGTACAGAAAACGTTTATCGGGAGAAATCGCTAGACTTTCAAAAGCAGCATTGTTGCGAATTCCACTGCTTTGGTCTGCTGTGGGAAGAAATTTTTCTGGAATTGGTAATTCGCTTAGTTGCTGACCTTGTAACGAAAACTCATTTACAAAAGGATTAATTAGTTGATTCGCATCACCCTCAGAAGAAATAAATAAATTACCATTTTTACTCAAAGCAATTCCTTCTGGATCGAGACTTGCTTCAGGAAAAGGTAACCCATCCTCATCTAAAAGAGTAGTAACACCATCAAAGGTAATATCCCCATCATTTAAAGAACCATCACTTAAATCGATGGATAAATTGTAGAAACGAGCGGGGTTTCTTTGACTGCGATCGTCAGATAATCCGTAGTAAACACCCTTATCAGTATCGTAAGCTAAACCAGAAATTCCACCGAATTCCGTTCCATCAACCTCTAATCCAGTGGGGAAAGTAACCTCTCCGAGGAATTTGACACCCTTAACATTTTTACGATTTTGATTATTAGTTTGCATATCATTACTTTTGCGAACATCAGCATAAACTAGACGATGGTCGGAACTAGGGAAAGGAAAATCTCCAACCAAATCGAATTGGGGGTCATTGCTTTTTGGCCAAAAAACCCCAGAATCGTTAATATTTAAATTATCCGAAGGTAACACATAATCAACTCGCAAGTTACCCGAACCATCATCATTAAAGTCCGCAGTATCAAAAGCTGGATTTCCGGTATGTATAGCGTTGACTCCACCTTGACGCTCTGTTGCTTCTGTTCCACCCTTACTTTTAGGAATAACCGTATTATTAATTAGAGGATTGTCTAATAGCTGTAAAATGGCATTATCTCTACTATCACCGTCATTAGGGTCAGCGTTTTGATCGCCCATAATGACAAATTTTCTGCTAGATTTTAATCCACCATTATTACCATCATCGTCATAAATATAATCACTTTTACCAGGGGTTATATAATCAGACCAAAAACGGATTTCGTCATGATTGCGTTTTCCATTTCTATCTTCTTCACCATCAAATACTGGAGGTGTGGGGTGGGAAGCTAAAACGTGAATAATTTCACCATCAACATTAATGGGGACATCCCAATGACTTTTAGAAGATAAACGCAATACTTCTATTTCTTCAGGTGAATAATATCCATTAAGATTTTCATTGACTTCTGTGTCGGGATTGTCAATACTGGGGTCACTATTCAAAAAGCTATTGGGCATATCTTTCCAAAGAAAATTTTGGAAAGTACGAATTTCATCTGAAACGATGGGATATTTTGATAATAATACCATCCCAAATTGTCCCGGAAAATTCCCAAAACCAAAAGCATCGTTTCCACCACCTACGGTACCATCATTATTTAAATCGAACCCTGTGGGAATTCCCGTATTGGAAGGTGCGAAATAAATATAGGGGTAGTCTACAGGGTCAACACCATTTTGACTAACCTGTAAATAATTCTTTTTAAAGTTCGCTATTGCATCTCCATTTTCGTCATAATCAAATTCATTCAATAACAACACATCGGGACTTGTGCGTTGAATGATCTCTGCAACAGCTTTTGCTTGTTTGTTATCGGGAGTAGATAAGTCGGTAATTAATTCATCTGCACTGTTACGATTCAAAGAAGCATTGAACGTAGCAAAACGCACCTTATCTTGGCTTTGATCAGTAGCCATTGTTAATATTTATCCTCTAAATAGTTATGATTTGTGAGATGAATATTTTTACGCCGAATGGTTCTTAATAAGTTTCGTACTATTAAAGATATTCACTTAAAATCTTTCATTTAGAGGTTAAGGAAAAAATATACTGAGGTTAAAAGTTTTTAAACAAATAATTGTAATGTTTCTTATTGGTGAAGAAAACTTTCTGAAAACTAATATCGTCACACAGAAGTAAAAAATATTATTTGTTGTGTCTTTTTATTTGTAGTTTTGACTGATGATATTACGACTTAAGAATTGTTTGATTTCTTGGACATTAAGTTTACTGATAGTTTGTATTGGTGGTTTTAGTGCTAATGCTTTGGGTGTTAATTTGACAAATGCAGATATTGAGCTAACCCAACAAGCTAAAGATACTTTAATTGGTATTAACAGTGCTGATATAGAATTTGTGCAAGATGTTAATCTTGATCGCTTAAATAAATATAAGTTTATTAGCGATCGCCTTTATCCTTCGCTTACCAAATCTACGATAAAAATATCGCCATCCTTACCAAAACCAAGTGGTAATTACTCTGTAGGAACAACATCTTACCATTTCACAGATACACAGCGAGAAGAAATATATACCGAAGACAGCAACGACAAGCGAGAGTTAATGGTAAGGGTTTGGTATCCGAGCAAAAAAGTCTCAGCAGGAAAGCGCGCTTCTTATGTAAATGAATCTTCCACTGGAGAGAATCCCTTTGGAATAATTGCAACGAATAGTATTATTAATGCTCCCGTAGCTCAAACCGAATCGGGTTATCCAGTATTGCTATTTTCCCATGGTTTCGCCAGTCTACCTGAATTCAATACAATTAATGCCGAAGAATTAGCCAGTCAGGGTTATGTAGTGGTTAGTATGAATCATACCTATGACTCTAGTCTAAGTATTTTCCCTGATGGACGAGTCATAACTACATCTCAATTATTTAATGTAGTCATAGAAAACCAACTTAAAAATTTAGATAATTCCCAAGCATTCATGGGTTCTAAAGCAGAGGAAATGCTCAAGCAAAGCGTTGGAGTCAGAGCAAAAGATGCACAGTTTGTTTTAGATAAATTAGAAGAGATTAATGCTAAAGACTCGAATGGCACTAAGAAAAGCTGGAACCCTTGTGGTTCAAGCGGTTTGTAATTGCTTATTTAATTCATGCCG
>JGI1201J43222_100152_pt1 | contig 23660 bp, 15 predicted proteins | sample MastesBC008_FD_43222 | JGI IMG/M metagenome (IMG submission 43222) | reverse complement strand
ACAGGATATTAGCAAGAGAAAGGGTTAATTAACGGATTTTTGTTGGTGACCCCCTTCTCTAAGGCTAATTTCTAGACAGAATTGTGAACTGCTCCCAGTTGAGTTGCGGCTAAATTAATCAAAGAATCAGGATTATTACCAGCTAAATCGCTAGAAGCATCCCAGAAGAACATTCCTCCCAAACTGTTATCTTGGACGTAATCAAGCTTATATCCTAAAGATTGAGTATCTTCATAGGTACTAAAGAAACCTTTATCAGCATTATAAACATAAGGAACTTTAGCTTGGTCATCCCAATAACGCACGTAGGATTTATCTGTTTCTAATTTGTTGTGTAAGTCCTTGTAGTCAATCATTCCATTTTCCCAAGTTCCTGGACCCGCACCAGTTGCAGATTGGAATAAACCACCATTATTATTGCTGGAAACACCTTGCCAAGTTCGTCCGTATAAAGGTGCTCCCATGACAATTTTATCAGGGCTAACTCCTGCATTCAGATAATTTTGAATTGTGGAATCGATATTGTATTTGCCTGCTAAAGCCGAAGAATCGTTAGAATTGGCGTATAAAGCAGCATTATGATTGGTAGTTTTTTCCCAAGCACCGTGGTAGTCATAGGTCATGACATTGAACCAGTCCAGATGCTGAGACATTTCAGCTAATTCGTAATTTTCAGTTTTATCGAATCCAGCAGGTGATGCAATCGTAAGTAGATAATCTTTATTATCTTGGACTTCCTGAACTTGGATTTGTTTGTCTAGTTCTTCCAGCAGCAAAGTATAGTTATGCTTATCTTCTGGACGATTGACATTTCCTGGTTTTCCTCCTCCTACTGGGTATTCCCAATCAATATCAATTCCATCAAAGCCATACTCCTTCATAAAGTCGACTGCTGATACGGCAAACTTTTTCCGCGATGCATCGGTCAGAGCAACATCAGAAAATTTACTCGACAAAGTCCAACCACCAATGGAAATTATAGTTTTGAGGTGGGGATTCTCAGCTTTAAGTTGAGCCATTTGTCCGAAGTTACCAGCTATTTTGTCCGGATTATTCCAGTCTTTACCCTTCTCTACTGCTGCATATTTATCGAATATATCGACTTCACCGTTATCATTAATTTTGGCAAATGCATAGAAGGCGTGGGTTAATTTATCAGCAGGAATATCTGATACTTGATAATTGCGTTGGTATGTACCCCACTCTGGATAATAAGCTGCAACGACTGGACCCTTTTTTCCTGGTTGGTTACCTCCAGTTCCTCCACCAGTTCCTCCACTTGAAATGCGATCGTCATTGAGAATAGTTACAGTTGCTTTGGAATTGGTAAATGTAGCATTATTCAGATCGCTCAATTGTAAGGAGAATTCTTCATTTGGCTCTACTTTAGTATCTCCTTTTACTGCTACTGAAATTGTCTGGCTAGTTTGTCCTGCATCAAAAGTTAGAGTACCAGTGGTTTTTTCGTAGTCTTGTCCTGCTTTTGCTGAACCATCTACAGTTGCATATTTAACGCTTACTGGCTTTTCAAATCCTTCAGAGAGGTTGACGTTAAAGATTGCATTTTTGCTACCATTATTTCCTTCTTGAATTGATAAATCTTTGATGGATAAGGTTGGTAATATCGGATCTGTTGGTTTGGGGTCACCACCATTTCCAGGATTAGCAGTTCCAGAATTACCGGTTCCAGGTTGACCATTAAGGGGTGACTGACCGCCGACGCCCGTGATATTATCAGGACTTAATTCGGAAGTAGAGACTCCTTTGAGGGTAATAGTCTGATTATTGAGTTGCTTCAGGTCAATAACAGCATTACCTTGAGCATCATCATAAATATTTAAATTGCTGTAATCTGTCCAGAAGCTCTTGAGGTTGATGCTGTCCTCAGACGGATTAAATTTGTCAATTACATTTTTACTACCCCAATTCCAGGTGAAGTTGAAGATATCTTTTTTCCCATCAACTCCAACGTAGTCTGGTTTATCTAAAGACTGATTGTTGTTTAAGTTATTATTTTGGTCGTTACCAGGTGGTTTTTCAGAGCGATCGCCACCACCAGAATTATTTTCAACTCCACCCCCTGTAGTTGGATCGATTGGGGTGGGGTCTACAGGTGTTGGATCTACGGGGATAGGATCTACTGGTGCAGATGTACCCTTATTAATTGCCGATTCCGGAACGTCATACCCACTAAATTTACCTATAGTTCTAAGAACATCATTGTAGTTAGGGTAGGAATCTTGAAGATTGATTAAAAATGCTCCCATTCCCCAAGCACCCTGGCTATGAGCACCATACAAAATTCCAGAAGCTGTTAAGGTGACTGGTTGTGTATTTCCTTGTCGGTCAACATATTTAACTGTTTTACCAAGATAATCATTGATGGATTTTCCTTGTTGTGCGAGTAGCTCGCTTACTTTTCCCCAAGTAAATTTAAATGAGTCGCGAATTGCTGCTTCTTGCATCTTGGGGCTATTTAAAAAGTCTTGGTAACTGTTGACGCCATATTGTTTAGCCCGTGGTGACCATTGAACATCCCATGGTCTGCTCTTGTTACTACTCAGTTTGTCGATGTAACCAATCTCATAAAGGTGATCTGGATCTATTTGATATTTACCAGAAACACCAAAAGGATTAGAAACTGAATATTGTCCTGGATCGCCGGAAGATTTACCTGATTCATATTCTCCAAGGGCTTCGAGAAAATCATTAAAAGTTCCTTTGATCATTCCATTTCCCTTATTGTTTTGGTCAAGATTAATGTAATTTAGGTTGTTTGCAGAATTGCTATTATCTAACTCACTATTACTACCACTTGAATCAGGAGTACCTTCTTGAGGCTTAATTACATCGGTGCTTAAATTTTGTTCTTCTTTAGAAGGATCTGCAGTCGGGTTTCTGTTATCTCCGAAGCTGGGAGGTGTTAATCCCAAAACATCATTATTATTCTGTGCTTCTGTTACCGGACTGTTAACATCAACAGTGGTGCTACCAAAAGCGAGACCAGTACCGTCTAAGCTAACAGGGTTTTGATAATACTCTTGGACCTGACTAATCCACCAATAACCATCTGTTGGGGGTGAACCAACACCATCGGTACTCGAACCAACCCCAGCACCAAAGAGAATAGTATTGATACCAGCTTCCTTGGCTTCTTCTATGTGAGGCGACCAAGTTATTTTATTCCCATCTACAGAAAGTCCAGGGTCTTTACCTTGATTTTGACTGAAATACTTTAAACGTTTGGGGTCATTTTCAATAAAAGTGTCACCCAAGAAGAAGGTACCAGCAGAATCTTCATAATGGGTAGAATTATTAGCTAAGTCCTTAAATTTACCCGATGGATCGTAGGGATTAGGTGCTTGGGAACCATTGATATGACCTACAGGAATTTGCCATAAAGTCACTGGTTTATCTGTTTCTTGATGAAGCGTTTTTGTTAATAACAGATAATTATTCCAATGGTCGTTGTTCCAAAACCAAGCAGAACCTTCTGGATCTTGGGCGGCTGAAGCTGTTACACCTGCTGCATCCAAACCATACTTATCAATGCTGATAAAGTCTGCACCATAGCTCAGAATCCCGGCATCTTTGTAGTACTTAGCAATTTCTTTACCTTCGTCAATAATTGCTTGTCTTCCTTTATCAATGCCCAGTTTATCTGTAATCCGAACTAAACCATTACTGGGAATCCCAACTCCTGTAAAACCACCTGCTGGACTAGCCCATAAATTAAATTGCCAGCCAAAATTTACATTAGGTGCATTATTGGAAATGGTATAGTTAATAGCCTTAACTAATCCCGTCAAATTATTCTCAAAACTAGGATCTTTCTGTTTATCCAATACGCCAGAACTGTAGAAAGCGTCAGTTTGAGCAAATATATCCTGGGGACGCTTACCAGAATTTTGCGCCATATAACCAATAAAGTCTGGTTCGAGAACCATACCCACCGGGTCATCACCAGCCATATCAGAAATAGTATCTAAGGCATATTTGAGGTCTTTGGCGTAACTTTCTAAGTAGTCTTGGCTCTCAATATGCTGTTTATCAGTGAAATAACTTTCTCCACCATCAGGGATGTTGTAATAGACGAAATAGGGAACGATACCGAGCTTTTGACTTTCCCGCAGGTATGATTCCAACCTTTGACCATCTTGCCAGCTTCGCCAGCCATTTTCTGGTCCACCATTGAGGTATATGTAACGCGCATCCATGCGCTTGTTGCTTAAGCCATCACCAAAATCTTGCCAAAATCCTAAATCAGCTTTGGAATCTTCACTTACTGACCCGATCGCCAAAGTATCTGGCATTCCCGGTATTTTACCATCTTGAGTCTTAACTCGTACTCCGAGATAGCGTGTTTCTCCGGTAGTTGTATCTTCGATCCGAATTGCACCTCTTCCGCTGTCTTCGGCTGCGATCGTTAGTTTTCCTTGATCGTCAATTGTCGCTTTAATTAGATCCGGATTATTAGTTTTGACTGAGTACTTAGAACCATCCGCGACTAAATTATCAACTGTAAATTCTGATTTACCCTGGTCAATGGTCAGTTGTAAAGCCTGATTTTCTGTATCTACTCCCTCAATATCTAAAGTACTGGCTCCACCAAATTTGTGTACTAATGGTTTACTTGCAGTTTGTCCTTTATCGTTTTCTAGGACTACTTCATATTTATGAACCCCATAATCTCGCCCGGAAAGGGTAAAGTTTGCTGATTGGGGACCAGAGTTGCTAGCGGGAGAAATGTCAGCTGTATGAATTACTTTTCCGTCTTCTTTGATGCTCCAACTAGTACCCGAGGTACCGTACCACATATTCAAATTGATGGTGAAAGAACCATCTTTAGGATTGTTGTCTTGAATACTAATTGTTGGTTGTGATGGAGCACCTTTAATGGGTTCGCTACTGGGATTTCCACCAGGATTACTATCAGGATTTCCACCAGGATTTACATCAGGATTTCCACCGGGATTACTATCAGGATTTCCACCGGGATTACCATCGGGGTTACTATCAGGATTGCCAATAGGGTTACTATCATCGATCGCAACCCCATCAAAAGAAAGGTTAGTAAAATTATTCGAATTTAGGCTGCCATTAACCGGTAAACTAGCTGCAGAATTAGCATTGAATCCAAAACTAATCGTCTCACCAGGAGTAACTTTGGACTTCCAAGCAGGATTTTTGACTACATAATGGTAACCTCCATCCTTCTCATTTTTTGTTTTCGTAAAATCTCCATTCCACAGACTAGTAATATTGTGAACTGAATCAAACTCAACTTGCCAACCATCAATAGTTTTTTGAGTTGTATTAGTGAATTTAAATTCTGCTCCAAAGCCACTACCCCACCCATTTCCGGTAATATTAAAGTCAACTGGCATGATTTTCTGCATCTATTTTTTAAGGGTGAATAACGATCTACGTTTGTTGAGGTCTGTATGCTAAGACAAAAGATTACGACTGGTGCTGAGTTGATGTATCTGTCCTGAGGTATGTATCTACGACATCAGTTCACTTGAAAGTGCGTCTCAGAAACTGTCGAAATAGGTGATGAAATTGCTGCATTTCAACCTTACAAGAGTGCAGAGTACGAGGCATACTTTACTCTCATAGTATAAAAATTAGCACCAATATTATAAAAATAAAAAGTGACAAATATGGGGCAAATGGTTAAATTTGCAGATATTTGATGAATAAAGCTCTAATATAAGAATTTATGTGATCGGGTTATATTGTGATTTAACCACCTTACAAAATTCTTGATATATAAAGTTTTGCCCCGTGACTCAATATCGCTTCGCTAATCATTAAAAAGGTGACTCAAACCTGCATACAGATTCTGTTGTTTTTACAGGACAAGTGGTGTTCTTAATTGGATTGTTCCGAAGGTCGAGTAAGGTTAAATTGGTTAATCTATTTAAGAACTTTATGTTACTAATTTGATTGTTTGAAAGATCGAGTTGAGACAAATTAGTTAAACCAGCAAGGGGTTTAACATCGCTGATTTGATTAATCCCAAGGTCGAGTTGAGTTAGATTCGCTAATCTAGCCAGGGACTCAACATCGCTAATTTGATTTCCCCTAAGGTTGAGTTGAGTTAGATTCGTTAATTTAGCAAGGGGTTTAACATCTCTTATTTGATTTCCCTTAAGGTTGAGTTGGGTTAAGTTAGTCAATCCAGCAAGGGGTTTAACATCTCTAATTTGATTTACAGAAAGGTCGAGTTGAGTTAAATTAGTTAACCCAGCAAGGGGCTTAACATCGCTGACTTGATTTAAAGAAAGGTTGATTCTAGTTAAATTATTCAATCCAGCAATAGGTTTAAGGTCGCTAATGTTATCTACAAAAATGTCGAGTCGCGAGCGTTGCTTAAGTTTTTGCTCGGCAATCGTGCAATCAATAGTACCAGCTGTTTTGAGTAAGATCTCAACCGTATATTTTGTTTCCTTTGGTAAAGTATCCTTCTGTTCGCACCACTTACTAAAACTTTGAAGGTATTCTTTATTCTGTGGTCTAGTAGTTGCAGTACATAATTCTGTAGTGTTTACTATGCTTATCCCAAGCAGGGTAGTACAAATTAAATGTGTAAATTTCATTCCCAAAATGAAGAAAATATGTTTTGCTCAAATTTGCTATTGACGGTAACATAGCGCTAAAATCTTTAGGCTTTGGGCTGTAATTTATGCTTGGAGTGAAACCTTACTTGTTGACCCCTTATTTATTTAATCGGGTGAAGTACAATAGCTCAACCTAAACCCAAGCTATTTTAGATTTAGCAATACACAGATCGACAACAAAAATGGCAAAGCGCATACAATTAGTTTTAAACCAGGATATCCACAAACTAGGCAAATATGGAGACCTAGTAGAAGTAGCTCCCGGCTATGCTCGTAATTATCTCCTTCCCAAAAACTTGGCAACATTTGCAACTCCCGGTATCCTCAAGCAAGTAGAACGTCGCCGCGAAATCGAACGTCAAAGACAATTAGAACTCAAAAAGCAAGCTGAAGAATATAAAGCTACTTTAGAGAAAGTTGGTAGTTTCCAAATCGCGAAGCAGGCTGGTGAAGCTGAATCAATTTTTGGTACTGTCACCACCCAGGATGTGGCAGATGTTATTCAAAGTACAACACAACTGGAAGTTGATCGTCGTGGTATTACCATACCCGATATTGGCAACATTGGTACTTATGAAGCAGAAATTAAATTGCACTCTGAAGTTACCGCAAAAATTAATATTGAAGTTGTACCTAGCTAGCAGAATATTCCCCAGTGTAAAAACGGGGAATGGTAAATCCTTTTTTTTGGGAGACGTTGCAGAAGTAGCGTCTCTATTTATTGGGGATTGGGGACTGGGGACTGGGGATTAGGGACTGGGGACTGGGGATTAGGGATTAGGGATAAATAAACATGACGACAAGTGACGATCTAAGTTTTCAAGGTGCTGCTGACAGGTTACCACCCCAAAATATTGAAGCAGAGGAAGCAATTTTGGGAGGAATATTACTCGATCCAGAAGCAATAAGTCGAATTAGCGATCGCCTCAAACCAGAAGCATTTTACATTAGCGCCCACAAAGATATCTATCAAGCAGCATTGCGCTTACAAGGTCAAGGTAAACCGACAGATTTGCTTTCTGTTACTAGTTGGTTATCCGACCACGAGTTACTATCTAAAATTGGCGGTAGAAATAAGTTAGCTTCCCTTGTAGATCGTACGGTTTCTTCAGTCAATATTGATGCTTTAGCCCAACTAGTAAACGAAAAATATCAACGTCGACAATTAATTAAAGCCGGTAATGAAATAGTTCAACTTGGTTATGAAACAGAAACTGACTTACCGGTGGTGATTGATAAAGCAGAACAAAAGGTTTTTGGGATTTCCCAAGAACGTTCTGCATCAGGTTTGACTCATATTTCCGATACTTTAATTGATACTTTTCAGGAAATTGAAGAACGTCATGAAGGCGTTGCACTTCCGGGAGTCGCTAGTGGTTTCTACGATCTGGATGCGATGACCAGTGGTTTTCAACGCTCCGATCTAATTATTGTGGCTGCTCGCCCATCCATGGGGAAAACCGCATTTTGTCTTAACCTCGCCCATAATATTGCTGTTTCTTATAAGTTACCGGTTGCAATTTTTAGTTTGGAAATGTCCCAAGAGCAACTAGTACAAAGACTACTAGCTAGTGAGGCTGGAATTGAAAGTACTTATTTGCGCAGCGGACGTATCAGTCAAACTCAATGGGAACCTTTAAGCCGCGCGATCGGTTTACTTTCGGAAACCCCGGTTTATATTGATGATACTGCTAATATTACCCTTAATGAAATGCGTTCCCAAGCCAGACGTTTACAAACAGAAGTTGGTATAGACCTGGGATTAATTATTATTGATTATTTACAGTTAATGGATACAGCAGGTGATAACCGCGTGCAGGAGTTATCCAAAATTACCCGTGGTTTAAAAGGTTTAGCTAGGGAATTGAGCGTACCGGTCATTGCACTTTCCCAGTTGAGTAGAGGAGTTGAATCCCGTACCAATAAGCGACCGATGTTATCTGATTTAAGGGAATCTGGTTCTATTGAGCAAGATGCTGACTTAGTAATAATGTTATACCGGGATGAATATTACAACAGCGATACACCTGATCGAGGAATTGCAGAAATTATTATTGCTAAACATCGGAATGGTCCCACAGGTACTGTCAAACTTTTATTTGAACCTCAATTTACCAAGTTTAAAAATTTAGCAAGACCGGGTAATTATTAATTGACCGACTCCGTCGGAAGGAAGAAGTTAAAAGTCAAATTTTCTAAACTCTAGTAGGAAAATCTAAAAAACAGGATTATGAATTATTGAACGAATTATAGATCTCATACAAGTAAATTTCGCTTAAGATAATTGGGGGTGTAAGTTAGGTTTACCATGACTAGCTCGGGGACAGTACAACAATTAAAGGCTCAATGGGTGACTCCAGAAAATTTCTTTCGCTACGGACAAGTTATTTTCCCATCGAGAGATGGCAAACTTTTTGATCATGAAGATGCCCAACTAGTTCTTGATAAAGGTACTCCCCGTTTTTATATAATGCATTTGCAGGGGCGAGGCAGAAAGTTTCACAACATAACTCGTCACAGGTTATGTACCCAGTGTCTTGGTTCCTTGGAAGGTAAAGATTGGTATGTTGCTGTTTGTCCTCCAAATGATACTGTTAAAAAACCAAATTTGGGAGATATTGCAGCTTTTCGAATTCCAGGTAACTGTTTTATCAAACTAGCAGTTGGTACTTGGCATGCTGGTCCTTATTTCGATCATGATGCTGTAGATTTTTATAATCTAGAATTGAGCGATACAAATATTGTTGACCATTTTACCTACAATTTACGTCAGTCTGAAAACTTAGAGTTTAAGATTGTCTTTTAGAAGTAAAATTTTTTTTGATGGTAGACTAGTAATTTGTAATTATTCCTCTGCTACTGCTAACATTCTCAAAGAGTTCAAATCTCAAAAGATTAATTAAACTCTTTAAGGATTATTTTTTCAAGGTTAAAGTTGGATGCAACAAGAATTTGTGACAGCAGAAAACGTTAATTTAACAAATTGCGATCGCGAACAAATCCATATTCCCAACTCCATCCAACCTCATGGGATACTTTTTGTCCTAGCTCCGGACGATTTTACTATTTTACAGGTTAGTGACAATATTCAATCATTCCTTGGTTACGATGCTGAAAATGTATTAAGTCAACCACTAGCTAATTTCCTTGCAGCATCAGAAATAAGTTCGATTAAACAATGTCTGGCGGAAGATTTTGAGCATGTAAATCCTCTGAAGATATCTTTTTCAAACCAAGAGGAAATTCAATACTTTGATGCAATTGTTCATTTATATGATGAGTTAGTAATTTTAGAATTAGAACCCGCTCAAGAAACAGAGTATGTTAATTTCATCAAGTTTTATAACCTGGTAAATAGTTGTGTTGCGAAACTACAAAATACAATTTCCCTATCAGATACCTGCAATATAGTTGTCAATGAAGTGAAAAAATTGACTGGTTTTGAGCGAGTGATGGTATATCGCTTTAATGATGATGGCTCGGGTAACGTAATTGCTGAAAGTAAAATTGGTGAAATCGTTTCTTACTTGGGCTTGCGTTATCCAGCAACTGATATTCCTCTACCTGCAAGAAAATTATATGTTAATAATTGGTTGAGAATTATTAGTAATGTTGATTATAAACCTGTAGAAATTACTCCTGCACTTAATCCCCTAACTAATAGAATAGTCGATTTAAGCTTTTCTACCCTGCGTAGTGTTTCTCCAGTTCATCTAGAATATTTGAAGAATATGGGAGTGACAGCTTCCATGTCAATTTCAATTATTCGTAACAAGCAATTATGGGGATTAATTGCTTGTCATGATTCTCGACCAAAATATGTTTCCTATGAAGTAAGAACAGCATGTGAATTTTTAGGAAAAATTTTGTCTGCAGAGTTACTAGAAAAGCAAGACAATGAAGAATTAGATTATAAAATTAAAATTCAAAATATACCGAAGTCTTTTATCGAATCTATTGCCCAAAATAATAATTTTATTGATACTTTAGTTCAAGAAGAAGAAAAGTTATTAGATATTGTCAGTGCTACAGGAGTAGTTGTTTCCGATGGTGATGATTTAATTTCCACGGGAAATGTTCCAGAAAAAAGCGAGATTCAAAATATATTAGACTGGCTAGAATATCAAACTGAAGATAATATTTACTATACAAATAGTTTACCAACTGTATATCCACAGGCAAAAGAATATCAAAAAAGTGCCAGTGGATTACTTGCTTTAGCAATTTCCAAAATACAACGTAATTATATATTATGGTTTCGCCCAGAGGTAATTCAAACTGTTAATTGGGGTGGAAATCCGGTTAAACAGGTGGAAAATTTACCTGATGGTGAAGTCCGTATCCATCCGCGCAAGTCCTTTGAATTGTGGCAAGAAACGGTTAAAAATAGTGCTTTACCTTGGAAGAAATGCGAAATAGACGCAGTTGCAGAGTTAAGAACTGCAATTATTAGCATTGTTCTAAGTAAAGCGGATGAATTGGCAAAAGTCAATCTTGAGTTAGAACGTAGTAACGATGAATTAGATTCATTTGCTTATATTGCATCTCATGACCTGAAAGAACCGCTGCGAGGTATTCATAACTATTCATCTTTTTTGATGGAAGATTATGAAGACGTCTTAGACGAAGAAGGAATATCAAAATTACAAACTCTGATTCGCTTGACTCAGCGAATGGAAGATTTCATCGATTCTTTATTACATTTTTCCCGCTTGGGGCGAGCAGAATTATCGTTGCAAAAAACTGACTTAAATGAGCTTTTAGATGGTGTCATCGACCTAATTAGAGTTAGTCAACCAGAAACTTCACTGGAAATTTCCGTCCCCCGCAGATTACCGAATATTAGTTGCGATCGCATCCAAATCAACGAACTTTTGGTGAATCTAATTAGCAATGCGGTAAAATACAATAAAAATTCCTGCAAACAAGTGGAAATTGGGTTTATCGATACAGTAGAACAATTGGACCCCAGTCTACGCCAAAATATGCAATTTCATGATCGAGTAGTGCTTTATGTCAAAGATAATGGTATTGGGATACCCCAAAAGCACTACGAAAATATTTTCCGCATTTTTAAAAGACTGCATGGTAAAAAAGCCTATGGTGGTGGTACGGGTGCGGGATTAACTATCGCTAAAAAAATTATCGAGCGTCATAATGGAGAGATTTGGTTAGAATCAGAAGTGGGAGTAGGCACGACTTTTTTCTTTACTTTACCAACTTAAAGCATATATACATGGGAGTTTTAAGATGACAAATTTGCTAATTACAGAGTTAGAGAATAAAACCTGTCCAGTATTAATCATAGAAGATAGTGACGAAGATTTTGAAGCCTTTCGTCGTGGTTGGCGCAAATCGGGTGCAAAAAATCCTTTATATCGCTGTGATAATGGTGATGAAGGTTTAGATTTTCTTTATCATCGCGGTAAATATGCAGATATAAATTTATCCCCTCGTCCATGTTTAGTTTTACTCGACCTCAATTTACCTGGTACCGACGGACGGGAAATTTTGGAGGAAATTAAAACGGATACCGAATTGAGAAGCATCCCTGTAGTTATTTTCACAACTTCTTCCAATCCTAAAGATTTGGAAACTTGTTACCAAAAGGGAGCTAATAGCTACATCATTAAACCTATTGACATGAAAAAGTTAATGAATACAGTTAAGACTTTGGGTCAATATTGGTTTAATGTAAACAGACCACCTATTCACATATTTTAGGATTAGTCGTTACAATTATTTTTTTCGATTTAATAATATCATCCAAATCGTACAAATTTGAAGTGATTATTACGTTGTAATCATTAATTATTTGTATAACTAATTATTTTTACTCTTCTCTTTAAAAAAGTTATTACCCAATATGTAGTACTGTTAAAATTATTTTTTGATTATAATTTAATATTCTCTTAGTTTTTTTATTTTAGAAATTTTGATTTTAGAACTTACTTAGTTGAAATTATTTTATCAGGGATGCGAGATAATATAATATATTAATAACTTTGGAGTATGAGTAAGATAAAACGACGTACTATTCTAATTATTGATGATTGTTTGGAAGACAGAGAAACTTATCGCCGTTATTTAACCCGGGATAGAAATTATGATTATGTAATTTTAGAAGCAGAATTGGGTTCTGAAGGATTAGAACTGTGGCGAAAGCATCAATTAGATGGGGTGTTGTTAGATTATCTATTACCCGATATTAATGGTATTGAATTTCTTGAAGAATTACAAAAAGAAACTCAATTGAATAATCTTCCCGTAGTGATGCTGACGGGACAGGGGGACGAATCAGTTGCAGTGAAGGCAATGAAAGCAGGAGCTTCAGATTATATCATTAAGGGAAAAACTACAGCTGAAGAACTGCGTTTAGCAATTAATTCAGCGATTGATAAATTTAATTTACGCGCCCAATTACGGAAAAGTCAGGATCGTCTTGAATTAGCACTCGATACTGCTGTGATGGGGACGTGGGAATGGAATTTGCAAACAAATAGTTTTATTTGTTCCCAGTTGTTAGCTCAGGTCTTAGATATATCTGAAAATACTTGTTTAGCAACGTATCAAAGCTTTTTAGAAATAATTATTCCAGAAGATAGAGACATTGTTGACCGGTCGATAAGATATGCAATTTCTCATAAAAGCGAGTATCAATTAGAATTTCGTCATTTCCGTCGAGATGGTAGCATTGCTTGGATTGAGAGCAGAGGAAAAATTTACTGCGATCGCAGAAATGAACCGCTGCGGGCGATCGCAACATTCACAGATATAACTGAAGCCAAAAATCAAGAACAGGAGATTCAAAAGTTCTTTTTACAAGAAAGGTTAGTTTACCAAATTGCTCAACAGGTGCGTCAATCTCTAAACTTAAAAGAAATATTAGAGACAACTGTAAATCAGGTTCGACTCTTCTTAAATTGCGATCGGGTAGTGATTTTTCAATTTACACTTCCAGATTGGAACGGTAGGGTGCTTACGGAGTCAGTTGGTTCGGGTTGGTTAGCGATATTAGGGAAAGAGATTTACGATCCTTGCTTTGCGACAAATTGGGTAGAAAAATATAAGCGAGGTAGAGTTCAAAAGGTAGAAAATATTCATGATGGGAAGTTAACACCTTGTCATGTTGATTTATTAGCACAATTTCAGGTTCAAGCTAATTTAGTGGTACCAATTTTAGAAGCTGAGAATTTATGGGGACTACTGATTGCACATCAATGTTCTAAACCCCGACAATGGCAAGATTTAGAAATTAGTTTACTCAGACAGTTAGCAACTCAAGTAGGAATTGCAATTCAACAGTCATTACTATTTGATCAAGTAAAAACTGAATTGAGTGAGCGCAAAAAAACTCAGGAGGATCTACAAAATTCATTGCAGCGCGAACAGTTTCTACGTGAAGAAGCTGAGAAAGCAAATAGAATTAAAGATGAATTTTTAGCTATCCTTTCCCATGAATTACGTTCTCCTCTGAATCCGATTTTAGGTTGGTCAAAAATACTCTTAAAAGACCGTAAGCTAGACGATAAAAGGAAAAAACAAGCCTTACAAATTATTGAAAGAAACGCCAAGATTCAGTCCCAGTTAATCGAAGACTTGTTAGATATTTCTCGCATTTTACGCGGTAAGCTAAAACTAGAAGCTGAAGAAATAAGCTTAGTCAGGATAATATCATCTGCATTGGAAACGGTTCGATTATCTGCTGAAGCTAAAGATATCGACTTGAGATTTTTAGTCGATACTTCACAGCAGCTAAATTCAAGTAATCTAACTGAAGTTATTAATACTGAATCGGAGTTATGGGAAACTGGAATCGAATATAATAATCCTGCATATTTAGTATTAGGTGACTCAGCAAGATTACAGCAAATAGTATGGAATTTACTTTCTAATGGTGTAAAATTCACACCGAAAGGCGGAAAACTTACAGTCCAACTAAAAGCAGTTGAAAGTCAGGCTCAAGTTATAGTCACCGACACTGGTAAGGGAATTACTCAAGAATTCTTACCCCATGTATTTGATTACTTTCGTCAAGCAGATAGCGCTACAACTAGAAGATTTGGCGGTTTGGGTTTAGGACTAGCAATTGTACGCTATTTAGTTGAAATGCATGGTGGAACAGTTAAAGCTGATAGCTTGGGTAAAGACCAGGGTGCAACTTTCACAGTATGTTTCCCACTATTAGAAGTTGCAAAAACCAAAGAAAACGATAATAGTTTATCAACAGATCAAATCGAATCACATAACCTAGAAGGGCTTCGGATTTTAGTTGTGGACGACGAGCTAGATTCCCGGGAATTTATTAGTTTCGTTTTAGAACAAGATGGTGCAGAAGTAACAACAGCTAAATCTGCGTTAGAGGCATTGCAGATATTCCCAAATTTACAAGCCGATCTTTTGGTAAGTGATATTGGAATGCCAGAAATGGATGGATATATGTTACTTCGTGAGATTAGAAGTATGCAACCTGAAGAAGGAGGAAATATTCCGGCGATCGCACTGACTGCATACGCAGGAGAATTGGATCGCAAGCAAGCTTTATCCGTCGGATTTCATTCTCACGTCGCCAAACCAGTCGAACCAGATAATTTTATTTCTGTAGTCTTAAAACTTATAAATAAATCAGTTTAAACATCCTTATATTTTAATTATTACTCCCTCCTTTTATAGAGAAAATAAATTTTACAATCTATCTAGCGAGTAAGGCTTAATTGAGGTAGCATCACTTAGGATTTACCTATGAGCAGTTTTTGGCTTGATTGACTAACCATACCTCGCCATAAACAATTACACAACAATTTTTTTTGATTTGCACCAATAGCAATTCAAATGATAATAAAATAATGACAATTAAACATGAATTCTAATATTAAAACGATTCTGCGCGATGTCGGTTTATTTCTGCATGTACCAGGACTGATGGCTCTGCTATCGGTTCCTATTTGTATATTATGGGGTGAATATTACGCAATTCTACCTTTCGTTATCTGTGGTATTGTCCCTTTAATTCTAGGCAGGTTGTTATATCGTTTATACTCCCGTGGTGCACAAACAAGTAAAATACGCCACGCCATGATCACAGTTGCTTTGTGCTGGTTAATTGTACCGATAATTGGAGCTATTCCATTTATGCTAATAGCCTCTAAGTTGGCAGTTTCCTCAGAAACAGCGACAACTATTCTTAATTTTCAAGACCCTTGGAATGCCTTATTTGAAGCTTTTTCCGGCTTCACCAGTACCGGACTATCAGTTGCATCCCGTGTTAGTAACCTACCCCATAGTTTGCAATGGTGGCGAAGTTTTACGGAGTGGATCGGTGGTGTGGGGGTTATTGTCCTAGTTATATCGCTTTTAGAACCAAGTACTGACGCTTATCAACTTTATTCTAGTGAAGGAAGAGATAAAAGAATAGCATCTAGTGTGAAAGCTACAGCGAGAAAAATTTGGTGGATTTATTTAATATATACAATTGCTAGTATTTTTATTTTTAAAATTGTTGGGATGAGTTGGTGGGAAGCTTTAAATCACGGGATGACAGGAATATCCACTGGAGGGTTTAGCGTTCTTGATAATAGTATTGGCGGTTATGCTCCCAAAATCCAAATGGCTGTGATTGTGATTATGATTCTTGGAGCTGTTAGTTTTCCAGTTCACTATCGACTCTTAACTAAAGGGCGTTTATCTGCATTATGGAGCGATAATCAGCATCAAGCTTTGTGGGTATTTTTGGCTCTTGGGATCGGGCTTCTAGGTTTAATGAACTACAGTTATTTCGGCTCTCCCTTATGGTTAGATACAGCTTTTCACTGGGCTTCCGCTTTGGGTACTTGCGGTTTCAATATTAGCGACATATACAAATGGAACGATAGCGCCAAACTATTACTGACTTTAGCAATGGTTGTGGGTGGTACTGCTGGTTCCACTGTCGGTGGATTTAAGCTCAATCGATTGATTCTTTTGTATAAAGCAGTGATTTGGAGATTTCGCAGAATTTCATTAAAATCAGATGAGTCAATACGCTATGAATTAGATGGCAAAGTGTTGGATGAGACAGAGGCAATTCGTAGAATAGAAGCAGCAGCAGTTTTAGCGTTTTTGTGGATAGTAATCTTAATAATTAGCATGTTCATACTGCTGCAATTAGCTTTACCGAATTACAAATTGGGAGATGTTTTATTTGAAGCCGCTTCAGCTTTAGGAAGTGTAGGTATATCTGTGGGTATCAGTAATCCCGAGCTTCCTTGGTTAGGAAAATTTACTTTAATAATACTGATGTGGATGGGAAGATTAGAAATTATTCCAGTTCTAATTCTTTTCACTGGAATCCGGAAAATATTAACTGTTGAAGCAGGAGAAATTAAATCATACGTGACAGCTCCTACAAAGGATTTTGAGCGCGAACGGGAACCCTACAGATAACGATTTTTATTGGTTGGGATGAAGGTTAACCAACTCAAATAAAATATCTCATCACATATTCTGAGATGAATGACACGAATTGTAAGCAACCCCACGGTCAGAAAGCCGGGGGTTTTCAGTTGCACGTATCCTAAATGGCGAAATAGGTAAATAATTGGCGTTACGACCGATTTAAAAAACGGGGAGGTTTCAAATAGAAATCATCTAAACTCTCTTGCAATACAAAAGGTTCTGGTTCAGAAAGGAGATGTTTAGTAGATTTTTGTAGCCTCAATAATACCTGATGTATTTTGTACCGGAGAATCTGTTGCAATGATTTATTGAATTGGTATTACAACCCAAAATGATTGTAGTACACAAAATTAACAGTGCTCGATTTCAGATCGAGCACTTAATTGGTCAATGCTAAGTATAATTGATTACTTTTTTGCCTGGGTAACCTGAAAATCAAGTACAACAGAAGACAGCAAAGACGCTTCACTTTCAGTGTTGAAAACGTCGATAGCGAGCCTTTAATATAGAAAATATACCGTAAGAAACCAAACCAAAAGCAACGAAACCAAGAATCCAAGACCCAAATGGTTGTTGTGCGAGTGATGATAATGCACCCCCAAGTCCCTTAGCTTCACTAGCGTCTGACTTAAGCGCGGCTTGAATTAGGAAGATACCAATAATTACGAAAACAGTACCGCGAGCAGCGATACCAAACCTACCAATACGCACCAACCACTTGCGCTCGCTATAACTCATTTGGGCTAATTTGAAGCGACGGCGAAATTTGGCTTTGTAAGCGCGATATATATAGGAAAGTCCTAGTCCAATTACCAGCACTCCTCCTATACCTACTAACCACTGACCGAAAGGTTGGGAAAGAACTTTAGCAGTCCAATCTTGAGTGGAATTTTTATTACCACCACCCCCTGAACCGAGAACTAACTGTAAAGCAGTGAAAGCTAATCCAGTATATGCGATCGCACTAAAGCCATAACCAACACGCTGAATAATACGTTTTATATCTGAATTTGAATTTCTTCCTTTATGTTCGGGATCTAAAACTGCTTGGACGAAACGCCAGAGAGCGTAACCTATAAGTCCAATACCGATTATTGCTAAAAAAAACTTACCAAAAGGTTGATTAACAATGGTTTCTAGCGCTCCAGAACTACCTGTGGTTTTTCCTCCAGAACCAAGAGCAGTTTGAGCAGCTAAAAGACCGACAACACTATAAACTACACCCTTAGCTGCAAATCCAAACCTTGCTAGTTTTTCAAACCAGGGGTGAGAAGTTACTTCACGAGGCGACCGAGGGATGTCCAAATCAGATAAATCGTTTGGTGCCATAATTGCTTAATGCTCCCTTAATATTATTTGGAGTAGAGTGAGTATAGTTTTTTACTACTTAGTCTCTCTACTCCAAGACAATTTTTCTACTTTAATAAAATCTATTTCAACAGAGTAATAAAAAAATTACTTTTCAGACTCAGGAATTGCTGAAGGATATACACCCTCAGCCACCAAGACAGGTTTATTCTTGTACTCGGCTTCCAATCCTTCCCTGATTTTTAGATCCCAGGTTAAATCGTAATCTCGTTCGAATTCAGCGACTAAGAAAGGACGTACTACACCTGTCACCGCTACAGTCTCATCTTCTTTCACAGAGACTTGTTGCGAACCCAAATTTAAAACCAGCAAGTCTTCCCCACCAAATAACTTATCTTCGTCTAAGGTAAACAAGTTAGTATTTCGGATATTTTCAACTTCACCTGTTACCGCTAATCGCTTATTGTAATAGCGCTGGGGATTTTGAGTAATTTCACCTGGATCCGGTGCAGGTGCCATTGACTTAGCAATAATTACTGGTTTATTCTCGTATCCGAGATAAGACTTCTTATCCAAATTCAGATTGTATTCTCGTTCCACCTCCGCAAACGCAAACCTACGGACTATTCCTGTGACTTGAACATCTGCACTACTATCAGCGGGTAAGTCAAATTTTTTCCCAGTAGCATTTATAATTAGTACGGGGTCATTACCAAATAGTCTTGGATCGTTAAGGGTAAAAGATGCCGGACCTACTTTTCCGATCGGTTCGCTTCTAATGGTTACAGTTTTACCTATTAATTGGTCGGTATGATTAAGGACTTCTCTTGTAGTCACATTTCCCAAGTCTTTGGGTGTCTCTTTATTGAAATTACATGCAGGTAATACAGTAAGTGCTAGAGTTAAAAATATAGCCCTTTTAACATGCCGAAACTTACTATTAAAACTATTTCGTTCGGTTACAATTGGAGAGTTGACTTTACTATTATTTCTGAAAATATTCATCATCCGCAAAGTTAGTTATTACTGGTTGTTAACGACAGAAAAAATAGCGCGTATATTTTATAAATCAGTAGTAAAAGATATATCTAATAAATTTAATTTAATAGGACCTGACCATCTTTTTTTATTCTTAAAACTCCCCTAGCGTCATCTAATTTTTCGGATTCGTCTAAAGAAATGTTAAGAGTTGCTTTTTCTGAGTTTCTAGACTTTGGATTAACCTTAATAAATCCTCCATCATTTCTTCTCATTGTGATAGTTACGGGTGTAGGTAAATCCTGTAACGTAATTTCCTGTTTGCCTCGTATATATCGCTTCTTTGTATGTTCTATTACTTGATAAACTATCGGGGTATTAGTATCGTTTTTGAGTTTAACGTTAACTTTACCTTCATTCAGATTAATAACTGCGATTGCTTGATTACTACTTTCCGGTAGTGGTAGTTCATCAACGGGTTTTACTTCATTACCTGCAGACGGAATATCTTCAGACAATTGTAAAAATGGTTGTTTGGGAGCCGGTTTACCTTTTAACCAACGGAGAGTAGCAGCGTTAGGGGCACATTTACGTGGAACTATGAGCCTACTATTGTATGGCTCTTCATAGTAAATACCTGGACAAGGATTAGCAGCACTAATTCGTTTCGTAGGTATTGCTAACGCACTTGGTAAATTGATGAAAAATACTCCCAATACACCTGCAAGTGAACGAAGATATTTATTTGCTTCAATTACATGATTATTTGTCTTATTACTCATGTTAATACCCTAAATGTGATAATACTTTGAATTGATAATTATTAATATTTTTTCAGGAGAAAACAATAATTATTACCTTCGAAAATTTATCAAAGGATATACATTTTGTGGTATTATGCTTGCACCATAGGAATATAACAAGATCCTAAATCCTCACACTAATAGAAAATTATGCCCAAGAATCTAATCGCTATTCTTCCTTAGCAGAAAAACCATAAATTTTAATCTCGAACTAGTAAATTTCAATTTAGATTTTTGGTCTGCTAGTATATTTCTTGGAGCAATAACTAGATAGTAATTCTTTTTATCGCTTAAATCTTCTAACCCCAGCATAGTTAAAAATGATGCTGGAGTAGTACTTTTGTTTGATATGGAACCTATCTTCAGAGGTAGCAACTCAAGTCAAATAACTATATTAAATATTATTATTCCGTAGCAGAAAAATTTCCGTCAGTTTTTTTAATACTTTGTAGCAATAAATAATTCAAAACCGTTCTAATCACAATAATTGCAGCCAATCGTCCAATATCTTCCCAACTAGGAGTAATAGTAGTTCTGAGAATACTTCCTCCGACCAAAAAACTCAGTCCTAGAGAAAATGAATAACCCATCTGTAAACGGCTTTCCTGGAAAACTTTAGCAGAAGCTGAAAAAGAAAAAGCATTACGCAAGTAAATTACTAAACCCTTAATTATGCCAATGGAAATGATAAAAAGAGCAAGCATTTGGCAGATGTTTATTGCTATACCATTTAGGGTTTTGACGAAAGCTTCCATTTAGTTTTTTCAATAAATTTATCCAAAATTATATATATTTTCTTACTTTGAAACGAGTTGATTTAATTACTAAATACCAAACCTTGCTCAGTTAACATCGCTTAAAAAAAACGAAAAAAAATCAAGCTTAAGTAATATTTTAATTGAGGCTAAGATCCGTCCGGGGGACGAAACAAATCTTACTTTCGCTCGAGTATCCTGATTTTACACAGCAAATCAAGGAATGAGCGGTGAAACTCAGGAGCAAGATTCTAGCTGGCTACGGCGTTAGTCTCGCCTTAGTGATTCTGGTCGGCGGTTGGGGTGTAATTAATCTTTGGCGCTTGGGTAGAGCCAGCGAAGCAATTTTGCAGGATAACTACCGCAGCATTCGTGCAGCTGAAGGAATGCTCGAATCCTTGGAGCGCCAAGATAGTGCAGCTTTAACCTTGTTGTTGGAAGGTAAGGAAAGCAATCTTGCTGATTTTAAAGGCAATGAGATTGAGTTTTTGCAATGGCTAGGACGTGCTAAAGATAACGTTACAATTACTGGTGAAGAAAGAGTTTTAGGTACACTACAAGAGCGCTACAAATCTTATTTGACAAGTATTGCCCAATTAAGACTAATTCAAACAACTCAACAACCAGCCGCAACAAGATTTTATAAGCAAACTGTGTTACCAAATTTCCAGGAGGTACGTCAAGCTTCTATCGAACTGAGAGACATAAACCAGCAAGCAATGATGTCTGCGTCCGAGCAGGCTCAGATTACTTCCCAACAAGCGATCGCATCAATGGCGATCGCAGGGATATCGGCTGCAATTGTTGGTATATTTTTTAGCTTGATTCTCTCCAAAAACTTAACCCGACCACTAAAGTCCATGACCCAAGCTGCAGAACAGATCGCAGATGGAGACTACGATGTAAATATCTTAGTACGTTCCCAGGACGAATTGGGTTCTTTGGCTGAGGAAATCAATACTATGAGTCAGAAACTGAAGGAGTTCCACGCCCTGAGTTTGAATAAGATTATTGCTCAAGAACAACGTAACGAAGCAATCATTGATAGCATTACCGATGGAATTGTAGTTGTTGATGAAGGTTGCGATATCATTGCCATTAATCCCACCGCCGCAAATTTATTTAATACTACGCCACAACAAGCAGAAGGACGGCATTATTTGGAGATGACCGAAGACCGCACCCTTTACAATCAAATTCAAGCAACGTTGCAAAATACACCTCCACCTGATATTGGGGAAACGCCATTATTAACTTTGGAACGTAATGGTATAGAACAGCATTATAGCTACCTGACAACTCCAGTCAAAACCGAGGACGGTAAGCGATTGGGAGTTGTATTGTTGTTACAAGATATCACTAAGTTTAAGAAAATTGACGAGCTGAAAAGCGATTTTGTCATGACCGCTTCCCATGAGTTGCGGACACCTTTGACGGGAATGGGGATGAGTATCGATTTGCTCTTGGAAACAGCGAGCCAAAAGCTATCGGAACGGGAACAGGAATTATTACAAGCTGCTGCAGAAGACGTCGAACGGTTGAGGAGTTTGGTTAATGACTTGCTCGACCTATCAAAAATTGAATCGGGTCGAATTGAAATGGAGCCAGTAGCAGTTAAAGTAAATTTATTGGTTGATAAGGTTATGTCGCTATTTGAGGTCCAAACTCAAGAAAAAAATATCCCCCTGGAAAAACAAGTGGACGAACACTTACCCACCGTCAAAGCCGATCCCAATAAAATTACTTGGGTATTGACAAATCTAGTTGCGAATGCACTACGTTATGCCGAGACACAAATTCAAATCATTGCCAAACAACACGGAAATTCAATATTTTTGTCAGTTAGTGATGATGGACAGGGAATCGATCCCGCTTTCCAGGCGAAAATTTTTGACAAGTTCGTTCAAGTGCAGACCGAACGAGATGCTGGCGGTAGTGGCTTGGGTTTAGCTATTTGTAAGGAAATCGTTAAAGCCCACGGCGGTACCATCTGGGTAGATTCCGTTCCCAAAGAAGGCAGTACATTTACTTTTACACTGCCAATTGCTGCAAATTCATCCCGTTCTGGAGAAATAGTTAATGTCTAATCAACGCATTTTAATTGTCGATGACGAGAAAAATATTCGCCTGACACTGGTTCAGTGTCTCGAACCTTTGGGTTATGAAGTAAAAACCGCTGTCAATGGTGAAGATGCTTTATCTCAATTACGACAAAACCCCTTTGATTTAATGCTTCTGGACTTAAAAATGCCGGGGATCGACGGTATGGAGTTACTGCGCAGATCCAAGGAAGTACAACCAGGTTTAACAGCAATTATGATTTCAGCCCACGGTAGTGTTGAAAATGCTGTAGAAGCAATGAAACTTGGTGCTGTGGACTTTCTGCAGAAACCTTTTACCCCCAGAGAAATTCGCGAAATGGTGGGTGGAGTTATGGGAAGAGATAGCATTTCAGAATCCCCCGCAGATTATGAATCCCTCATGACTGCGGCGAAAAAGTGGATTACCAAACGAGAATTTGAGGAAGCAATTTCACTTGTAGGACAAGCAATCGGGCAAAACCCCAATAATCCAGAAGCCTTTAATTTATTAGGAGAACTTTTGGAAGTAACTGGCGATCGCTTGCAGGCTTTAAAAAACTATCGAGTTGCAATGGACTTAGATCCCACCTACAAGCAAGCGCAAAATAACCTACAGCGAGCGACAAGTTCATCAAAAAGTAGACCTAGTTTATGAGTAATGAGTAATGAGTAATGAGT
>JGI1201J43222_100149_pt1 | contig 24055 bp, 18 predicted proteins | sample MastesBC008_FD_43222 | JGI IMG/M metagenome (IMG submission 43222) | reverse complement strand
AATAACAGCCGTTCTTTACACTTCTTCTTAGCGGCATGGCCTGTAGTAGGAATCTGGTTTACCGCTTTAGGTATCAGCACCATGGCGTTTAACCTCAATGGTTTCAACTTCAACCAGTCTGTAATCGACTCTAGCGGTCGTGTAATCAACACCTGGGCAGACATCATCAACCGTGCCAACTTGGGTATGGAAGTAATGCACGAGCGCAACGCTCACAACTTCCCCTTAGACTTGGCTGCAGGTGAGGTAGCTCCTGTAGCAGTAAGCGCTCCCGCAATCAACGGTTAATAAATTGAATAGTCAGTTAAGTAGATAATTACAGCGTAATTAATTACTTAATGTAGAAAATCACTCTCCAGTAATGGGGGGTGATTTTTTGCGTGCGTTTTTATCCTAAATTTGGCTATTGAAGAACAGCAAAAAAAGGTTATAAGCAAAGGATTTTTGCTTCAAAGACAATTTTCCGAATTTACACCCTAGTCATTCATAGTCTTAAAAGTTTACACATATTGAGAGAGTAGTTTTTTCTTGAGTTCTCAAACTCTGCTTTTGTTTCATTTTGCTCTTTCATAATTTTATGCGTCCACTTGCTGAAACTCTAGCTTCAGAATTTTTTGACACTATTATCGACCGTTATCCAATTAGTGTTACGGAAGATACTTTAGTGCTGGATGTCATTAAGTTGATGAACAAAGAAGGGAAAACAATAAATGATGTTTTAGTAGTTAGGGAACAGCAAGTAATTGGCTTATTTTCCGAGCAAGATGTAGTACGCCTGGTAAGTACGGGAGTTAATTTTGCCCACGCAAAAATTTCTGAGTTCATGAGAAATTCAGTGTTTACTCTCACAGAATCTCAAATAGAAGATTTTATTTTCCCACAAAGTTTATTCTTGCTGTTTGAACAATATCACTTAAGAATACTACCAATACTGGATAGGCAAGGTAATTTACTAGGAAATATTACATTAGAAAAAATTTACCAAGCATTACTAGCAAAAGATGATGGAGAAAAATATCGACAACAATACAAACTATTGAGTTTATTGGAGTCAGTCGTTACAAATAGTAAAGATGCTGTAGTCATAACAGAGGCTAATTCTCTCGATACTCCTTTTAATTCTTGTATAGTCTACGTTAATCAAGCTTTTACCGATATGAGTGGTTGGTCCTACTGGGAAATTTTGGGAAAAACACCATCCATTCTCCAAAGCGAATTAACAGATAATTCTGTCTATGAATTAATTTATACTACTATCCAAAGCGGTTTACGCGTTACAACTGAATTTATCAATCATCACAAAAATGGGAGTAAATATTGGGTTGAGGCGGATATTTTTCCGATCGTGGACCAAAATGGAGAAATTACACATTTTGTAAATATTCAAAGAGATATTACATCCCATAAACTAATTGAAGATAATCTCTGGTCAAGCGTACAACTATTTCAACAACTAGTAGAAAACATTCATCAAGTTTTATTTGTACGCGATGTCAAACAAGATAAAATTATTTATATTAATCCTGCATATGAAAAAATATTTGGACGCAAGCGCGATCATCTTTATGAAAATCCCGAGGAATTGATCGATGCAATTCATCCAGAAGATAGAGAGCGCTTAAGTGCAAAAATAACTACTAGTTTAGATGGGAATTATAACGAAGAATATCGAATAATTCGTCCTGATGGTGAGGTGCGCTGGATATGGACGCGCGCTTTTCCCCTCAAAAATAATGTAGGAGAAGTTTATCGTCTTACAGGTATTTCTGAAGATATTACTGAACGCAAGCAAGCACAAAACATTCTTCAAGAAACGAATGCAGATTTGGAAAGACGGGTATCTGAGCGCACCAAAATCTTAAAGCAAACGAATCATCAATTGATGGATGAGATACAAGAGCGACTGAAAATTGAAGAAGAACTACGTCAGTCTCAACAAATGTTACGCTTGGTGATGGATAATATCCCCCAAGGTATTTTTTGGAAAGATCGGGATTCGACATATCTTGGGTGCAATCGCAATTTTGCTTACAATGCGGGCTTTGATAATCCCCAATTGATAGTTGGGAAGACAGACTATGACTTGTGCTGGAGTAAAGAATATTCTGAATCCTCACGCGAATGGGATTTCAAGGTTATGGCGACTAATCAGCCACAATATCATATAATTGAAACTCAACATCAATTTGATGGTAAACAAGTTTGGGTTGAAACAAATAAGGTTCCGCTTCATGATGCTCAAGGTAATGTAGTTGGTATTCTTGGAACTGTAGAAGATATTACCGAACGCAAACAATCTGAAGAAACATTACTTGGCTTTCGTAAAGCAATTGAATGTGCTAGTGATGCAATCTGCATGACTGATTCTCAAGGTAATATTATTCACCTTAACCGCGCTTTCAAAGAATTATTTGAATACACCACCGAAGAACTAAATACTGCAGGGAACTTAGCTGCAATTTATGCTAGTCATTCTGATTACCGTAAAGTATCCGCCAAAATTCACATAGGTAAATCTTGGCGTGGTGCAGTGAAGATGCGAAGTAAAAGTGGTCGCATTCTTGATATTGAATTAAGAACTGATGCAATAAAAAATTTTACAGGGGAATCAATTGGAACAGTTAATATCAATACCGATATTACTCAACGTCTGCGAACTGAAACAGAATTAAGACTACGAGAACGAGCAATAGCAGCTAGTAACAATGGAGTTTTAATTAGTGATGCAACTATTCCTAATAATCCAATAATGTATGTCAATTCAGCATTTGAAAACATCACAGGTTATTCAATATCAGAAGCAATTGGACAAACTAGAGATTTCTATATTAATAATGATTTGGAAGTAAATAAATTATTTCCAGAAGAACAAATAAATAATTTTTGTAGCACTATTATTTGTAATTACCGTAAAGATAATAGTGAATATTGGAATGAATTAAGCATTTCCCCTGTATATAGTCACGATGGTATATTAACTAATTTTATTGTTGTCCAAACAGATATTACAGACTATAAAAAACTAGAACAACAATTAAGAGAGGCTTTAGAAAAAGAAAAGGAGCTAAACGAACTCAAATCCCGCTTTGTAAGTACAACATCTCATGAATTTCGTACACCATTAACAACTATTCTTTCATCTTCTGAACTATTAGAAAATTATGGTCATAAATGGAATAAAGAAAATAGATTTAAGTACTTAAGAAAAATTCAAACTGCAGTTAAGCATATGACTCATTTATTGGAGGATGTTTTAAATTTAGAGAAAGCAGAAGCGGGAAAATTACAGTGCAAACCAACATATTTTGAGTTAGTAAAATACTGTTTTTCTCTAGTTGAAGATTTACAGATAAATCAGCCTCACACAAAAATACTTTTTGACTGCGAGTATAAATCAATTGAAGTGTATATGGATGCAAATTTACTCAGACATATATTGAATAATTTATTGTCCAATGCAATTAAGTATTCTCCAGATATGCAGCCTATTAATTTTATGATAGCCATTCAGAATCACCAGGCTATTTTTACTATAAAAGACCAGGGTATAGGTATTCCTGAAGAATATTTACCACATTTATTCCAGTCATTTAATCGTGCAAGTAATGTAGATAATATTCAAGGTACAGGATTAGGATTGTCAATTGTCAAAAAATGTATCGATATTTGTCAAGGAGATATAAATGTAACAAGTGAAGTGGGTAATGGGAGTGTTTTTACCGTAAAACTACCGTTGAACATGGCCACAGATAGTTAATTATAATAATAGTTATATGTCGACTAAAGTTTTATTAATTGAAGATGAAATATCTGTACGCGAGAATATTTCAGACTTATTAGAAGCTGAAGGTTTTGAAACTATTACTGCTGCTAACGGTAAAGTTGGGATTGATTTAGCTATTTCCCAAATTCCTGATATTATTTTATGCGATCTAATGATGCCAGAAGTTGATGGCTATGGTGTGTTAGAAAGATTGCGTCAGGAAATTCTAACTGCGACAATTCCCTTTATTTTTCTTACAGCTAAATCTACTCGGACAGATGTTCGTAAAGGAATGGATTTGGGAGCCGATGATTATTTAACTAAACCATTTACTCGTGCAGAATTATTAAGTGCTATTAGTAGCCGTTTGGATAAACAAATTAAAATGAAAAATTATTTATCCAATAACTATTCTGATATCAGTAATTTTTCTCCAGAAATATTACTTATTAAATCTAGTTTGCGCCGTGCAATTGAAGCCGGACAGCGACATGAATTCCAGACTTATTATCAACCTATAGTCGATATAATCTCCGGTAAAATTATTGCTGCTGAAAGCTTAGTGAGATGGATTAGTCCAGAATTAGGAATGGTTTCTCCGGCAGAATTAATTCCTTTAGCTGAATCTACAGGTTTAATTATTCCCATTGGTGAATGGATATTAGAAAATGTATGCAAACAAGCAAAAATTTGGGATGAAGCCAACTTCTCCTCTTTGTTATTCTCTGTAAATGTGTCAAATTCTCAATTTACCCAAGCTAATTTTTCCGATAAAATATCGAGAATTCTTGCTGAATTTGATATCCCGGCAAATTGTCTGGAGTTAGAAATCACTGAAAATACAATTATGAGCGATTTTCATGCAGCAGTTTACACAATGGGAAAATTACAATCTTTAGGTGTCAAGATTGCTATTGATGATTTCGGCACAGGAAATTCTTCTTTAGTGTATCTCAAAGATTTCCCTATTGATACTTTAAAAATAGATCGCTATTTTATTCATAATATTGCTAATGAACCGGAAAAGTCGGCAATTACAAAGGGACTAATTCAAATAGCCCATAATTTAGATATTAAGGTAATCGCTAAAGGTGTAGAGACGGAGGCGGAATTAAATTTCTTACGTCAAAATAAATGTGATGCTATTCAAGGTTTTCTATTCAGTCCTGCAATAGCAGCTACTGAATTTGAAGATTTATTAATCAATCCCAAATATTTGCCCACTTAAGCAACAAATTTACTGTTCGCAATAAGTGTAGAGATGATGAAGAAAATTTTAGTTATAGAAGATGAAGAAAATCTACGACAAAATATTGCTGAATTACTAACTTTGGAAGATTTCAAAGTAGTAGTTGCAGAAAATGGTATGGCTGGCTTACAGGTCGCAGAGTCAGAAGTTCCCGATCTAGTTATTTGTGATGTCATGATGCCAGAATTAGATGGCTATGGAGTACTGGAAAAATTACGCCAAAATCCTCCATTATCAACCATACCTTTTATTTTTCTGACTGCAAAAGCTTCGAGTTCAGATTTTCGTCAGGGTATGGAGCTAGGTGCAGATGATTATTTAACTAAACCTTTTACTTGTAAAGAATTACTTAGAGCAGTTGCATCTAAATTCAAAAAGCAAATAGCAATTGATAAATATTCCCAAAAACAATTAGATGAGTTACGTAATAATATAGCGTTATCTTTACCCCATGAGATGCGCACTCCATTAAATGGAATCCTTGGCTTCTCTGAAATTTTGAGGCAAGAAGCTGAATTTCTTAGCGTTGAAGAAATTCAGGAAATGGCCCAAGGGATAAACCAGTCCGGTCAACGTTTATTCAAGTTAATTCAAAAATTTTTACTGTATACAGAATTAGAGATGATTTACAACGATCCGACACGGATTAAATCGTTGCAAAATAATCTCACTCAGTTCCCCAACTTAAGTTTAAATAAATTGATATTGGAGAAAGCAAAATATGAAAAAAGAAAAGTAGATTTACAATTAAATCCACCAGTGTCATGTGAGGTAAAAATTTGTTCAACTAGATTATTGGTCGTAATTGAAGAACTTCTTGATAATGCTTTCAAGTTTTCTCCTGCAGATCGAATTGTACGGGTCATTAGTGAGTTAAAAAACTCTACATTTAATTTGTCATTTATCGATTATGGGCGAGGAATGACAAGTGAACAAATCAGAAATTTAGGTGCTTATAAACAGTTCGAACGCCAAATATACGAACAGCAAGGAATGGGTTTAGGATTAATAATTGCCAAACGCATGACAGAGTTACATAACGGTAAATTTAAAATTTATAGTGAGCCTAATAAAGAAACTATTGTACAAGTTCAACTACCTTGTACAATTCATGCCGAAGATTACTAAAGTAGCGCCCCATCTAATGCTAGGATTCACTATATTAACTGGTATCGCACAACTTTAACCTAAATATAGTCAAATATAGACATTTATCATATTATTTTTGACTGAATAGTCAATGTTATATTTGACTATAAAATTTACAACTATTTATATCTTAGATATTAGCAAGTCAATAAATTATAAGTTATGGCATATACATAATAAGTTAAGCCTATAGATAGATAAAAACAGCACGAAATTAATTATCAGTAATTAATTTATTCCTTATAGTTGGCTATTTTTATCTACCTTATATTCCGTACTTTTGGCAGGAAAATGTTTATAATCAAGCAGGTTTATAATCAAGCAGGTAGAAAGTTAAAAGACTTCCATGATATTTTCTCGTGGTTGGCATAGTGCTAGCTCATTAGGAGCAAATATGCCATTTTCTGTAATAATCGCAGTTATCAACTCTGCCGGTGTAATATCAAAGGCAGGATTGTAATATTCTATGCCACCAGGTGTTAAGAGATTATCGCCAACTTGATAAATTTCCGCTGGGTGACGCTCCTCAATTGGAATTTGACTGCCTGCAATCAGGGAAAAATCAATTGTCGAAATAGGAGCAGCAACATAAAAAGGTACGTTATGTGCTCGGGCGACTAGTGCTAGATTGTATGTACCAATTTTATTGGCAGTATCGCCATTAGCTGCAATTCTATCGGCACCAACAACTACCAGATCGATCATGTTTTGCTGCATACAATGAGCAGCCATGCTATCTGTAATCACAGTGACAGGGATACCTTCCTGAGCGCATTCCCAAGCAGTAAGTTTTGCTCCTTGAAGACGAGGACGAGTTTCATCTGCATAAACGCGTGCTAAACGCCCTTCTTTCCAAGCCGAACGTACTACACCCAAAGCCGTACCATAACCAGCAGTGGCCAAGGCCCCTGCATTACAATGGGTGAGAATTGTCAATTTCTCTGGATAAGCCGGCAATATTTTTAAACCATTATCGCCGATCGCTAAACAAGTTTGTAAGTCTTCATTATTAATTGCTTGAGCAGTTTGTAGTAGAGTTTCCCTAATTTCTTCAACGGTACCCATAGTTTCGTATGCTGCTTTTAACATACGTGAAATTGCCCAAAATAAATTTACTGCCGTGGGACGAGTGGAGCGTAGCAAAGATGCAACACTTTCTAAGTGTTGCAAAAATTCTTGACGCTCGTTTGTCTCTATCTCTCTTGCCCCAAAATATATGCCGTATGCTGCGGCAATACCAATTGCTGGCGCACCCCTAACAATCATTGTTTTGATTGCTTGAGCCATATCTTCACTGCGGTTGATTTCGACAAAAGAATACTCATTAGGTAAACGAGTTTGGTCGATTAGTAAAACAGAGTCTTTTTGCCAAATGATTGGATAAACTGGGCTGTTCTGGGACATGATTAAGTTGAATAATTCCAGGAAATTAGGACAGGTAAAAGGTATTTATGTTGTCATTTGTCATTTGCTCTTTGTCTGTTTACCAATGACAATTGACTAATGACAAGTAACCAGCCCATGATTACTGGTTACTAATAGTCGTTTACTGATAACCACTGAGCAATAACTAATGACCTATTACCAGTGACAAATATCTATTGTCAAGAATAATGTTATCAATTTTTAATTCTTAACATTTACAATTTTTGGCACTTTTTAGGAAACAAATTTGGATATCAGAATTCCCAATATTTTGCCCATGTAAGGTGTATTTACAAAAATAAAAATATTTTTTAGAGGGTTAATTGAGGGTTGATTTTATTTGTTTCCTATGTCCTGTATTTCTTGAGGGTATAGCAAACTGACACTTATCACGCAGCAAGAGATTAAATTTTGATTTGCATAAATACGACAAGTTTCTTGTGCGTGGAAGTGTCTTTATATGGCAATTTTAATGTTTAATTTATGAAACAACTGCCGATACCTGTTGCCTAAAGAAAGCTTGTAAAATTCTTTCAGCAATTGCTGGGGTGGTTAAACCAAGTGTAGCTTTACTTTCATTAGGTTGAGCGTGATCTACCAATACATCTGGTATGCCAATCCGTTTAACGGGAACAAGAATATCGTTATCCAATAAAGCTTCAGCTAGCCCAGAACCAAAACCACCAATAACAGAACCTTCTTCAAGGGTGACAACACGACCGATTTTTTCTGCTAGTGGCAAAATTAATTCTGTGTCCAAAGGTTTAGCAAACCGGGCATTAATCACAGTGGCTTCGATACCATGTTCGCGGAGAATTTCTGCTACTTGTACGCCAGGGTGTACCATCGTACCATAGGCCACAATCAATAGGTCATCCCCGTTGCGGAGAATTTCTCCTTTACCAATTTCTATTGTTTCCCAACCTTCTTCCATCAGGGGAACTCCATAGCCATTACCGCGAGGGAAACGCATGGCAATTGGACCTGTTGTGTGGTTAACACCTGTGACTACCATTCGCTGCATTTCTGCTTCATCTTTTGGTGCCATTAGAACCATATTAGGAATACAGCGCAGGTAAGAAATATCATACATTCCTTGGTGAGTAGGACCATCAGCCCCAACAATTCCTGCCCGATCTAAGCAGAAAAATACTGGTAGGTTTTGAATGCAAACATCATGAATTATTTGGTCGTAGGCACGTTGAAGGAATGTAGAATAAATTGCTGCAACCGGACGCATACCCTCACAAGCGAGACCTGCAGCAAGAGTGACGGCGTGTTGTTCGGCAATGCCAACATCAATATATTGTTGTGGTAACTTGGCTTGGAGTTTATCTAAGCCTGTTCCCGTTGCCATTGCGGCAGTAATACCAATAATTTTTGGATTTTGCTCTGCTAACTTAACCAAAGTATGGGCAAAAACCTTGGAATATTTGGGAGGTTTTGGTTTGCTCGAGGGAATGGCTTTTCCTGTTGTCAAATTGAAAGGTGACTGTGCGTGGTAGCCGACCTTATCTTTTTCGGCGATTTCATAGCCTTTACCTTTGGTTGTGACAACATGTACTAAAACGGGACCATCAATTTCGTGTGCTTGTCCAAAGGTGGTAATTAGTTCTTCGAGATTATGTCCGTCAACTGGTCCCATATAAGTAAAGCCAAGTTCTTCAACCACAGCACCTACTTTAGGAACAGCCAATCGCTTCATTCCTTCCTTGATCCGACCTAGTTCTGGAGAAAGAGACTCCCCTACAAAAGGAATTTGCTTAAATTGTTCTTCAAAATTATCTGAAAGGAATTGCATGGGTGGCGATAACCGCATTTTGTTGAGATAGCGAGGAATCGCACCAACATTAGGTGAAATTGACATTTCGTTGTCATTGAGGATAACCAATAATTTAGTATTTGGTAAATGTCCGGCATGATTAATTGCTTCTAATGCCATACCGCCTGTTAGAGCGCCATCACCAATGACTGCAGCAACTTTAAATTTCTCACCTTTCATATCTCGAGCTAAAGCCATTCCTAAAGCTGCCGAGATGCTGGTAGAAGCGTGTCCTGCACCAAAATGGTCAAAGTTACTTTCACCGCGCTTAAGGTAACCTGCTATTCCGTCTTTTTGCCGTAAAGTACTGAATTTGTCATAACGACCAGTAATTAGTTTGTGGGGATAAGCTTGATGTCCCACATCCCAAATCACTTTATCTCGATCTAAATCCAATGTTTGGTAAAGTCCCAGAGTTAATTCAACTACACCCAACCCTGGACCGAGGTGCCCCCCTGACGCTGCAACAGTTTGAAGATGTTTGTCTCGAATCTGACGAGCAATTTGTTCTAACTGCCGAATTGATAATCCATGCAATTGGTTGGGATGAGTGATGTCACTAAGATGCATACTTTAAGGTTGTCCTCTCAAGGTCTAGTATTTTTGATTTTGCCACGCCTGGGTTCTTGATAGGGACAAGTTAAATTGCATTCTGAAAAAAAATAATGAAAGAAGGTGTTTTTTGAGGAAAAATCACAGAAATAAATGGGAAAAAGGCAGTTATTATACTACCTACTGGGTAGTGTGACAATCTAATATAAATTTTGCCTTTAACCCAAATTGCGTTACCTAAGAAATTTATATTGGTGCAATTGAAGTATTGTTGATAGGGGTAACTTCTGGCGTATATGGATTTCTTTGTTGTCTTTGTAAATATCTACTAAGTACATATGCCATATCACCCCTTGTCATGGGTTTGAGTGGAGAAAGATTTCCATCAGCTTTTTGATTAACAAATCCTCCTGTAACAGTTGTAGCTACAGCTTTTCTTGCCCATTGAGGAATTGATTGTTGGTCTGGAAATTGGGCTAGGATTTCATTTACTGTTGCTTCGGGGAACTGGAAAACACCATAGGATTGAGCAAAAATAGCTAGAGCTTCTGCTCTGGTAACTTTCTGGTTGGGGAAAAATAAGTTTCCTCGGTAGCCCTTCATTACTCCGGTTTTTAAAACTGTTTGGATATCTTGAAATGCCCAATGGGAGGAGGATACATCAGTAACATTGATGTTATCTTCAGTTGCCGCTTTTTGTTTATCGAGTAAAAAAGTTTTCACCATAATTGACGCTAACTCTGCCCGACCCATAAATCTTTCCGGATGAAAGTTACCATCAGGAAATTTATTCATTAAGTTTGCACTAACGACCTTCTGTATAGGGTCAAACGATGTTTGAGTCGTTGTTTGGTCCGGTGTTTTTTGTTCGGATGTTGTTTGAGCGTAGACTGGAATGGCTAGTAATTGTACTAATGCCAATAATGATAGAGCACTGGTTAAGTGACGCATGGTTTAAACCTAAATAAACAATCTGTTAAATAAACTATTTTGAGAAATTTAACTTCACATTTTATTAAGACATTTTAGGGAAGTTCATAGTTTCCTAAAGTTTTATTGTATTAAACACTGATTTTATTTAAGTATTGTTTAAGTATTGTGCTTTTACAGGGTAATTAAAGGCTGAAATATATGTGTTTTTTATAACTAGTAATGATTGCGTAATTTTAACGGCAATAATAAGATAATCATTAATAAATTTCTAGTTTCCCAATTTCTAGTTTCCCAAAGTCTGAGTACTGCTCAAGTCCAAATAATTGTTTTTTTCGAGGTCAGTTAAGCTCCAAATCTTTAGACTAGAGTTGCTGACAAATGTGTCAGTGAATGACGTCTGACTGCTAATGTGGATTTATGGTTATTGCTGATTGGTCATTAGTTACTATTTGCAAAACGAATAACCAAAAATAAATAACAAATAAGCAATTGAGGAGATTTGGAGATGACCGCAGCAGCAGATCCAGTAAAGTTAATGAAACAGGAAGTTGGTAGAGCAGCAGCCAACTTGATTCAATCCAATTCCATAGTTGGTTTAGGAACCGGTTCCACCACTGCGTACGCAATTCAATTTATTGGCGAACGCCTCAAGTCAGGGGAGATAAAAGATATTGTTGGTGTCCCCACATCTTTTCAAGCTGAGGTACTTTCCAAACAATATGGTATTCCTTTAACTACATTAGATGCGATTGACCATATTGATATTGCCATTGATGGTGCTGATGAAGTCGATCCCCAAAAAAATTTAATTAAAGGTGGTGGTGCAGCCCATACTCGGGAAAAAGTTGTGGATTACCTGGCAAATCAATTTATTGTAGTTATAGATTCAGGTAAACTAGTTGACAAACTTGGTTCAGTTTTTGCTGTACCGGTAGAAGTCATCCCAATGGCAGTCACTCCAGTGATGAATGCGATCGCAAAACTTGGTGGTAAGCCAGAACTACGCATGGGTGTGAAAAAAGCTGGTCCTGTTGTCACCGATCAAGGTAACCTAGTTGTAGATGTAAAATTTGACGATATTCCCGACCCTGTGAATTTAGAAAAAACTTTGAATAATATTCCTGGGGTTCTAGAAAACGGTATTTTTGTTAATTGTGCGGATAAGGTTCTAATTGGTGAAGTTAAAGATGGTAAACCTGTAGTCCAGGAAATGTAAAAGTTTTACTATACCATTTTAAATTTTTATACTCCTCTGCCTATAACATCAAGGTTTTGTGAAGGCACGAGGGTTCTTTGTTTTTTACAGGGAAATTATTAGTCAGACAAGCGATCAATAAGGGGTCTATTAGCAGACAAATGACTACTCACCACAATGATTTGAAGAAAATTGCCATTATTGGTTGTGGCTATGTGGGAACTGCTGCTTCGCGCTATTGGTGTAAAGAGCAAGGTCACTCATTAACAGTAACAACTACAAGAGAGGAACGGGTTAAAGAACTGCAGGAATTAGCTACTCGAGTGGTAGTTATGAAAGGTGCAGATAGTCAAGCAGTACGGTCGCTCCTACAAAATCAAGATACTATCATTTTAAGTATTGCTCCCATTAGCGATCGCCAGGTAGATGCAGAGGTATATCGAGAAACTTACATTCCCACGGTAAAAAACTTAGTATCAGCACTTCAGAACACACCAAGCGTAAAACAGGTAATTTACCTCAGTAGTTGCTCTGTATACGGTAATAAAAAAGGCGAGTGGATTGACGAGACTTCTCCCATTGATACTGACAGTGAATACAATCAGGTGTTATCTGAAGTAGAGCATACCTTGTTAAACTCAACTAGTGAAGATATCAAGGCTTGTATTCTCCGGTTGGGAGGAATTTATGGTCCCGAGCGCGAACTAACAAAACGTTTTAAACGAATTGCTGGTAAAACAATTCCTGGAAGTGGTAATACTTTTACTAGTTGGATTCACCTTGATGATATTGTTGCAGCTTTGGATTTTCTCTGTCAGAGAAGGTTGGGTGGTATCTATAATCTGGTAAATGATTTTAATATGACGATCCGTGAGTTATCCGATCTAGTATGCGATCGCGCAAATTTAGATAAAGTTATCTGGGATGATACAAAACCAAGCTATCGTTTCCTTAATGCTCGGGTAAGTAATCAGAAAATTAAAGCCTCAGGTTACAATTTGATTCATCCCAAGACAATTATTTAAGATAGATATTCGTTTGGATTTTTACTTTATTGAATCTTGGTTCAAAGATGCAGTTGCTCTAATCTCAACCCAGAAAAAGCACCATCCTTATCATATTGAGCACTTAGTTGTTGCATTTTAGAAGTTGTTATCAACCAATTCACCACAAGATTAAAGGAAGTACCAATACCTATTCGCTTTGGACAACTAATAGAAACTCCATCCGGTAAAAAGAAATTTTGGTGTCCTTCACAACCCCAATTTAGTTCAGTTTGTATTGGTTGAGAAACTTGTAAATCTGAGGTCATAGTTACAGAATATCCCTTCCACTCACCGTTGAGATTTCTCTCAGACAGTTGTTCTAGTTCTTCTGACCAATACTTACTAGGAAAACCTGTTGCATCTTCACGAATATTCGATGTTCGTAATAAAGCTCCTTCTTTATCGTAAACAATACCGACACTGTGTCTTAATTCCTTGTATCTAAAAAATAATTCAACAGCGAAATATGAATCAGTTTTTAACTGCTTTGCGATCCAACCAGAATGACCAGATTCCAAGCAAATAGTCCTCATAGAATCAGCTTGTGGGTGAAATATTCCATCAGCAGAACTATTTTCTGATTGATTGTAGTCCCAACTTTCTTCCTTAATATTGTCTTGAGCGTAAATATAACGATTTGTTTGGTGGATTTCAGTTTGCTCTGGGTTACTTTCAAATCTTCTTAGACTACGAAATGATTCTTTTACTTCTCCTTGGGGAGTATACCTTGTCCAAACGCCATGCCAATCCCGCAAATGGTTTGCAGTGAAATTTTTCCAGTTTTGGTCTTTTAATTGCATACAGTATGAATTCCATATAACTATTTATATGCTAATTAAATCATTCGTTTTTTATGCTTAGCTAAGGCAGCACCTACAGCAAAATTTTAAAAATCAGTCAACAGGGATTTATTGAAGCTATCCAATTAAAGTCCAAAAATAACCGTCAGGAGCAACAAACGAGAAACTCTTTTCGCCAAACTCGTTTTCATATACTGTTGTCATTTCTGTGGCTTTGCTACTACTTACAAGTTGATAATATTGCTGAATATCTTTTACTTTCATAGTGTACAAACAAACTCCCAGACAACCAGGACGCGAGTAATTAAACTTGTTTGGTAAGTCACCACATTCAAAACGCAAAACTTCCAAATTTCCCGAACGAATTTGAGGTTTATCTGCAGTCGAATAAGGAGGAGATGTAAAGTAATAATTCAGCATCCGTTCCCCATTTTCTGGTCCTTTTAGTTCTAGGATGCGGCTAGAAGCTTCGCCATATTCACTTTCAGAGTTATTTACAACACGACGCAAACCAAGGACTTGGTCATAAAAATCCAATTTTTCATGTTCGCAATCCACAACCAGTCCCACATGAACGAATTCAGAGCCTTTAAAGTGAGAGTCCGGGTTAACAATTCCCGAATTTGGGCGGTAATAATCATGGCGCTCAAACAGAACTTGTCGCGCAAAGGGCTGGATAAGAACCATTTCATGTACGCAAGGATTAGCTTGTAGAAACGGTTCAAATGGCTTGGGACGATTAATTAAATTTCTCTGGGGTGAAATATAATATACAGGTAAGCCAGCAGCGATCGCATCTTCTGTATGGTTGGCAATATTGAATACGTCTAAAGATAAACTAGTTCCCCAACGGCTACCTACTGCTTTTAAAGGGGTTAGTCCCAAACCTTCATTAACTGGTTTATCCCACACCATCAAGCGGAGTAAACTTCTATCCGTAACTTGATTATGAAGGCGGAGCGATCGCAAACTAGAATTAACACCATATAACCGATTAGCTTGGTTTGCACTAAGTTCGCCAGATTGTTCTATATCAAAGCCAAACTGTTCCCAATATCGGATGAGAAAAGATTCATCTTTTGCTGTTGCACCAATTGCGAGTTCGTATAAACCGCTAATGGGTGTTTCCATTGACTTACTCTTTTGAAGGGATTTTTACTTGATAATAGTATCATCCATACTTAAAAATTTAAGCTGTTTGAAAAATTGAAGATGCAAATCCAATGAATCTACAACTGCAAAATTGGAATAATTTCTGTCGATATCATGTAGGGGAATGGCGTGGTATTAATACTAGATACTCCTCAGGGGAAGAAGTAATTGATTCTTGGAATGTTGTTACTAACCTTAAAATTAGTCAAGATGGTAGTAAGATCAATCACGAGGACTACTTAATTTATGCTGACGGGAAGACAGAGTTAAAAACCTTTGGTCCTTATATTAAACCTATTACGAGTGCTTTATTTTTAGATAATAGTTTTTGCTGGGGAAGTAAAACATTAGAAACTAACTCTATATTTATTTTTGAAATTGGTTTGAGGTGTGAAAATAGAAGAGTACTTGCCTTTATTAAATATGGCAATGATGGCAGTTTAGAATATATTTCTATTAGTCCCCAATTACTTAGTACTAATGTCTCAGAACAAAGTAAAACATCAGTGTTGACTATAACTAAGGAAAATTGGCAAGGTAAGCTTAAAACCATAGAACCTGATTTGATGGTGTTAGAGCCGGTAGATATTTCCTGGATATCATTGAAAGATTTGAATCGAGATAATCTTACCCTAAACTTTCAGGACAATATTTCAGTTAGTTGTCCACAAAATATAAAAAAGGATATGGAATTTTGTATCGCCTTAGATTGGTTGGCAAACTCTGTTTTATTGCAACGTGGTATAGGTTATTATGACGTCTCTGGCTTTAAGCATTTCAACTTGCAAATATTCACTCCGATCTATTGAATATTTCGAGTGTTAACGTGGAAAATTCTCCCTTTAGATTGTACTTGAGAATCAGTTGTTGTAAATGGGAAGAGGTAATTAACCAGTTTGCAATAATAGTGAAATGATTGCCAATATTTACTTTTTTCGGACAGTTCAAAAAAATTCCATCTGGTAAAAAGAAAGTTTCATTTTCTTCACAGAACGAGCGTTGTTTAATAGGTACAGGGAGTGAAACTTTTAAATCAGATGTCATAGTCACTGAAATCCCTTGCCACTTACCACTAATATTTCTTTTGGGTAATAGTTCTAACTGCTTCGACCAGTACTTACTTGGGAAATTAAGAGAATCTTCACGAATACTAGTAATCCGGAGCAAACCACCACTTTCATCATAAACTGCTCCTACACTATGTCGGAGATTTTCATATCTGAAAAATAACTCCCCCGAATGAAAAAAATCTCCCAATTTTAACTGGTTTGTTACCCATGCCGCTGCACCTTGCTCGAAGTATAATGACCTCATCAAGGATGTTTTAGGATGAACTATTCCATCTGATAAATTCTTAGATTGCTTTGTTGATTGCCAATTTTTTTCTTCTATTCTGCCATCAGCGTAAGTGTAGCGATTAGTTTGATCGATTCCTGTTTGTTCTTGATTGAGTTTCAAGCTTCTAAGACTTTGAAATGACTCTATGACTTCTCCTTGGGCGGAATATCTTGTCCAAATGCCGTACCAATCTCTCAGGTGGTTAGCACAAAAATTTTGCCAGTTTTGCTCTTGTGGATCCCCAGAATTACTCAGCATAATGTTATTATTTTCAATTAGAAAGAATAAGCATTATTGGAAAAGCTCGACTGTTAAATTTTCAAAGTCACCAACTTTTCCAAAGTATAAAAAACAACTTGCAACTAGTTACTATTTTGTTCAAATCTTATTTAACCAATAGACAATATCCTCAGCTGTCTTTTGTTCAAAATTAGCAAAATTATGACCACAACCTTCATACCAAATGATATCTGTAACTGGCGATCGAACTGCTGCTTTTTTTAATTGATTTAAGCGATCGCGATCATTAAAAAAGTCTTTACTTCCACACAATAGTAAAATTGGAATATCAATCTCCGCAATTGTTTTCAAGTTAGCTGTATCAGCTTCAGGAGCCCACCAAGAAATCCATGAATTTGGACGGTGAGGAGAGAGCATCCATTCATAAGGTGGTTTCCCTACTAAACCGCGATCGCCGCGACCTTCTTCCCTTGCTTTTTTAGCTTCTAAGACCAAACAATTGTAAATCTCGCTACCAATATGAGCTTCTAACCACTCAGCAGCATCTCGTGTAGGAGCCATGTGAACCAAACCAATAACATTGGGGTGATGGCGTTGTGCTTGATAGCGCATAATGCTATTGCTACCCAAACTTTGTCCGCTTAAAACGATCCGAGTATATCCACGTTGACAAAGTAATTTCACAAAAGCGTCAATATCATCTATATCCATTGATGCTGTTGCTGTCATACTTCCACCATAACCACTTCTACGCATTTCAATCACTAATGCTGATATATCATTTTGGTTATAGACTTCAGCTAATTTTGTAAATAAAGGTTCTGTTATGGGAGTACCAGTTTTACCTCTAACATGAAGCACCACAGTTTGATTTTCTTGATTGCAATCCTTTTCCCAAAGAAATCCGACCAAACTGCTACCATCGCTTGTCTGAACCGTTACCATTTCACTCGGTTTGCTAACATCCGAGGTAACCAGTTGAAATCCCTCGACATTAGGTAATTCCAGTTCTGAAACCCACAAATCAATGATTTGTGCAAACTGTTTATTATCTTCTACATCTAAAACTTTGCTAGCAGAAATACTTGTTTCTATTTCTTCCAACTCCATTCCCCTTTTTTGAAGGATTAGAAACGGAATTTGAATATTTTTTAGGAAACCAGAGATTTTAGTATCTGCACTTCTACTCCACCAAGAAACCCAGGAATCAAAAGACTGATAAATGAGTAACTCCTTACCATTAGGACTATTAACGGTTAAATCAACCCATTTTTCTTCTTCAGAACCCTTTATTATTTCCCTTTCTGATTGTTGCTCTAAAGCCTTATATCTATCTTCACCTATGGTATTTTCAAGCCAATTTGCTAGATCTGGTAAAGGATAAATTAAAACAATACCTTTGATGCAAACGTCCTGAGTTTTACACTGATATCTGATACCAGTTAAAGCACCAATTTCTTCACCAATAATTATGATTTCACTACATCCATGGGAACTCAAATATTCTACACCACGCTTAATATCTTCAATATCATCATCTGGAATTGCTCTCATTTGACCTTCAACACCACGACGATGCATTCCCAAGCTCAAAAAAGTATATCCTTGATTTGCCAGGGCTGAACCAAGGAGATAAGCTTTTTGTGAATAGGGATAGCTATTCCAACTGTGCAAATAAATAATTGCTGGTTTTTGACTTCCTTGGGTTGGGCAAGTTGGTTGAAATAAAATTGAGCAAGGCAGACGTTTCGTATACTGCTTGCTCAGTTCATCTTTTGATAAGGACAACAAATAGGTTGGAAACATTTACCCAATAATTTTAATTGCTGCATATGTTCTGTTTCTTATCCTATTGTTTAATATCCACTAATGACTCTTGTCGACGCTCATCCACTTATTCAAATAGATTTATCTGCGACCTATTTTGCTTAGTTCGGTTTTTATAAACGTTTATATTTAATGAGTTTTATTATTAACATCTAAAAGCCAGATTTTTTCCAGCAAAGCAATTCGTTTGCGTCGAACAAAAACACGATACTTTTGATATCCCAGAGTACCAAGCAAAGCTAAAATTGGAATCAAGGCAATTAAAGAAACAATAGTTCGAGTGTCACTTACGACATGATATTGCCCTTCTGGTTGAACTTCTATCGCATTAGTTTTATTTTGATTTTGTGGTTGCGATCGCATTTTTCTGAAAGATCCTTTCTTAACAACTATTTTTAATTCATCATCGATTGGGTAAATTCCCGAACAGAGGGAAACTGAAAACCCCAAACCAAGTTATGCTTGAAGGTTATAAATTAAAAGTAGGATGTCACTACAATCACCAAGTTCATGCTGTACAGACGTTTTGGGCGCACAGAGCTAAAAATGCCAGTTTTTTCCTGTGGGGGAATGAGATATCAATTTAAGTGGCAGGATATACCGCAACAACAAGTACCTGCTGACAAGCAAGCTAACTTGGAAACAACTATCAAACGTTCTGTAGAATTGGGGATCAATCATATTGAAACAGCTCGTGGTTATGGTAGTTCGGAAATGCAATTAGGGCAGGTTTTACCAAAATTTCCCCGCGACCAAATAATTGTTCAAACCAAAGTTGGACCCAAAGCCGATCCCCAAGCATTCCAAGCAGATTTTGAAAAATCTCTGAAAAATCTCCAGTTAGATTATATCGATCTGTTGGGAATTCACGGCATTAATACTGCTGAACTATTGGATTACAGTATTCGTCCTGGTGGTTGTTTAGACGTAGTAAGAAAATTACAAGCACAAGGGAAAATTAGATTTGTTGGGTTTTCCACCCATGGCCCTACTGATATTATTATTCAAACTATTAATACTAACCAATTCGATTACGTTAACCTCCACTGGTACTATATTAATCAAGTTAACTGGCAAGCTATTGAAGCTGCAACTCGCCATGATATGGGGGTATTCATAATTAGTCCCTCCGATAAGGGCGGTAGGCTCTACGATCCACCCCAAAAGTTAGTTGATTTGTGTGCACCCCTATCTCCTATGGTATTTAATGACTTATTTTGTTTGAGTCACTCGCAAGTCCATACTCTTTCTCTGGGTGCATCTAAGCCAAGTGATTTTGATGAGCACCTGAAAACTTTAGATTTATTACATAAAGCTGACGAAATTCTACCGCCAATTTTAGCAAGGTGGGAGCAAGCAGCTATTTCTACTTTTGGCGAAAATTGGATTAAGACTTGGCGGGTTGGTTTACCAAAACACGAAAAAACTCCAGGAAATATTAATATTCGTACCGTTTTGTGGCTGCGAAATTTAGCTCTGGCTTACGATATGCATGAATATGCGAAAACACGTTACAACTTGTTGGGTAATGGGAGCCATTGGTTTCCCGGTAATAAAGCAGAGGGGGTGGAAAATTTAGATTTAAGGGAATGTTTGCGTAATAGTCCCCATGCAGAGCGAATCCCTGATTTACTTTGTGAAACACATAAGTTGTTGGAAGGTGCAAAAGTGAAGCGGTTATCGCAAAGTTAGTGGTTTGACGGGGAAATTATTCCCCAATCAGTCTTTTGCGATTGCTTTAAATTAAACAGATAATCGGTACATTTATTTTTGTGACGGCTTAAATTCTTTACTAGTACTTAAATCTTTCAAGCTCTAATTTTGCAGAATTTATCTACTGCTACAAAACTTAACTTCTCTGCAAATGATTTTATGTAATTGTTAAAAATTACACATCCAGAATATGATTTTTTTAATTCACAAAAAGAGTGAGAATTGATATTTGTTGATATAAATTAATATATGTGCAAAAAATACAAAATCAGCCAAATTATTGAATATTTACTTTGTAAGCCGATTCTAAGACAATAAGTATTGAATATTACTAAACATTTTTACAGGAAAAAGCTGTGAATCTCAATCGCCGCCATTTTCTCATTTTATTTGGTACCTGTGCAGCTAGTTATACTTTAAATGCTTGTGCATTTGCAGAGAATTCTCCAAAAACAGAAGCAGAAGAAGTCACTAAGGTTGCATCTAAACCAGAATCTGGTGTAATTAAATTACCTCCATTGCCTTACGCTTATGATGCATTGGAACCACACATAGATGCAGAAACTATGCGTTTCCATCACGACAAACACCATGCAGGTTACGTCAAAAATCTTAATGCAGCATTAAAGAAACATCCAGAATTAAAAGATAAAAGTATTGAAGATTTATTAAGCGATCTTGAAAGCGTACCTTCTGATATTCGTCGGACAGTACGTAATAATGGTGGCGGTCATGTAAACCACTCAATGTTTTGGGAAATTATGGGACCCAATGCTGGAGGTGAACCTACTGGCGCGATCGCAGAAGCCATTAAAAAGGAATTTGGTAGCTTTGAAAAGTTTCAAGGAGAATTTAACGAAGCTGGTAAAAGTCGCTTTGGTAGCGGTTGGGCTTGGTTAGTTTTGGGAGAAGATCAAAAACTGGAAGTGATGACCACAGCAAATCAAGATAGTCCTTTCTCTGAAGGGAAATATCCAATTATGGGTAATGATGTATGGGAACATGCTTATTACATCAAATATAGAAATCGTCGTGCTGAGTATTTAAAAGCTTGGTGGAATGTATTGAATTGGGATGAAATCAACAAACGATTTGCTAAAGCAGTTGCATAGACAAAGCAAGTTAGCTTTTTATGCTTAACACCAGAATGTAGAAAAATTGAACTAAAGGCATAAATAAGTAACAAAATATTAAGGGACTTTAAAGTTAAAAGAATATTGTTTATTAGGGCGCACATATGTGCGCCTCTACTGTTGATTTAAAATTAATTTCAGTTGATTTTAATTAGTAATTTTGAATTAGTAATAATTAATCAGATATTTGTGCTCGATTCATATACATAAAATTTGAGTTTATGAAGTTTATAATTATTTTCTAAATAGTAATAAATATTTACGTTCACTGGTCTGTTTATTCATATTTATAAACGCAAATACTGGGATAAAAGTAATATATTTATCTTTGATTTGCGTTGCGAGAATCACATGATAATTCTACTGAAAATATTTAATATTTAGCTTATAATTGGCTCCTGAAGCAATAGATATTGAAACAAATACAGCAATCAATTTAGAAAAAATGAATAATATTTCTATTACTTTTTTTAGTTTTAAATTTAATAACGAAAAGAACTAATAGAATAAATAGTTTATTCATAAACTATATGCGATCGCTGTAAATTAGTTTATAGGAAATACAATGAATTTAAATAGGCGTCATTTTCTTTTTTTATTGGGTGCTACTGCAGCTGGCTTAGCGGTAGAAAATTATGCTTTTGCTCAAACTCCTTTGGATCCTCAACTAATAAGTCAAGCAGACCCTCAACCAATCGGGACTGCAGTATTGCCTCCTTTACCCTATGATTACAACGCATTAGAGCCATACATAGATGAAGAAACCATGCGGTTTCATCATGACAAACATCATGCGGCTTATGTCAGAAATCTAAATGCTGCTTTAGATAAATATCCCAAATTAAAAACCAAAAGTATCGAAAGTTTATTGCGCAACCTTGATCGCATACCTTCTGACATTCGCACAACAGTACGTAATAATGGTGGCGGTCATGTAAACCACTCCATGTTTTGGGAAATTATGAAACCTAATGGTGGAGGCGAACCTACTGGCGCGATCGCAGAATCAATTAGTAATAGTTTTGGTAATTTTTCCACATTCAAGGAGAATTTTAACAAAGCTGGCGGCGGTAGATTTGGTAGCGGTTGGGTTATGCTTGTTCTTGATCGTCAAGATGACGATGATGACGATAAAAATAATCGCAAACTGAAAATAATAACCACACCCAATCAAGATACTCCACTAATGACAGGTGATTACCCAATTATGGGTAATGACGTCTGGGAACACGCTTATTATCTAAGTTATAGAAATCGTCGTGGCGAATATTTAGAGAAGTGGTGGAATGTTGTTAATTGGGATGAAATCAACAAACGATACGCCCAAGCTATTGCAGTAAATAATGATGACGACGATGACGATGATGATTAAGAACAATTAAGTGTGTAGACGGGTTAGAGTTCTAACATTTTTTAATAAAGGGATTGGGTTTAATTAACGGTTTTTTTTACCAGTTTGACTTATTTTTTTGAACTATTTTTTAACTAACATAAGCAATAGTTACACCTGTACCACCATCAGCTTGTTCTGCAGCTTCAAAACGACTAACTCGCCGATGTTGTTTTAAAAAGGTTTGTACCCCTTGACGCAATTTTCCAGTTCCATGTCCGTGAATAATCCAGATTGGTCCGGTAGCTTCTGAAATTGCTTTATCAAGAATAATTTCGGCATCAGCGACCCGTTTACCCCGTAAGTCAAAGGTATTGCGAGAAGTACGAATTTCTGGGGTGGGTTGGGAAGAATTCACAGACTTTTGTGCAGGAGAAGATTTTGAAGTTGATTTTGGAGGTGCTGATTTTGTTTTTGCTATTGGCTCGGCTTTTTCACCATCCAAAGATTCAACGTCTTCTAACTTGACGTTCATCTTCATAATCCCGAAGCGGACAGTCAACTCGCCATCTGCACCTGGTGCAGAAATTACTTCCGCAGTCTTCCCTAATTTGCTAATTCGAATGCGATCGCCCAGTTTCGGCAAAAATCCGGCTTTAGGTTTTTTTGGCTGCTTTTTGGGTGTATGCTTTTGAGCAATATCATTAATTGCGTTTGTCGCTTTTTGAGCGTCTTGGGCGGTGGACTTCCCTTGCTGTAAGCTACGGATGACTTTAGCAATCTCAGACTTTGCTTCATTAATTGCTTTTTGTACCGCTACCTCTTGGGAGATCCGTAAAGATTTTTCTCTTTCTTCTAAGTTGGCACTTTTTTCTGAAAGTTCTTTATACAAACGCTCAGTTTGCTTTAATAAATTTTGTGCTTGTGTGGCTTTAGTTTCCTGACGACGACGTTGCGCTTCTAATCCAGCAATTACCTGGTTAACTTCGTCAGTTTCTCCACCAACTTCAGATTTTGCTGCTTCGATGACTTCTGCTTTTAATCCTAGACGACTAGCGATCGCCAAAGCATTAGAACGTCCGGGGATACCCCACAATAAGCGATAGGTGGGAGAAAGGGTAGTGTCATTGAATTCTACCGAAGCATTTTCAAACCTTTCATCTTGGTATTTCAGTGCTTTCAGTTCGCCAAAGTGAGTTGTCGCCATTGTTAATTGAGCATTATTTGCCAAATAATGCAGTAAAGCAATTGCTAAACCACTACCTTCGACTGGATCGGTCCCCGCTCCAACTTCATCGAGGAGAACTAGGGATTGGGGATTGGCGACTGGGGATTGGGCAAATAATTCTTCTTCTCCTGTCTCCTGTCTCCTGTCTCCTGTCTCCTGT
>JGI1201J43222_100150_pt1 | contig 24060 bp, 20 predicted proteins | sample MastesBC008_FD_43222 | JGI IMG/M metagenome (IMG submission 43222) | reverse complement strand
CCTGACTTCTGACTCCTGACTCCTGACTCTCCTTAATTCTTCTTTACAAACCTCACCATAAGCATTACAGTTCTTTGCAAATTAGTTGGGTAAGTAGCCACCGCATGATAACTTTTTATAAAGTCGACTAAAGGAGAACTAATGGTAATGGAATCAAATTCTATCGTGAGCCAAGACGCAGAACGTGAAGATATCAGCGAATATGTTGCTCATTTGCAGCTTCATATGACTCTCCAAGCTCGTAATCTGGTTCCAAGCCTAAATCCTAAAAACCAAGACAGTCGTGAAGAGTTACTCCATCAAACGCAAGCTAATTTTGAAAAGTTAATCTCTCGACAAGTAATATAATCGAAGTATAAATATATTAATATATTCATTCAAATATTTTAAAATATTTTAAAATTTTCAGATTTTAGAGCAGATTTTGTTGTCTTACCTTTGCCGGTAATAATTAACAAATCTGCTTTTAGATTTTAGCGTTTAAGATTTAGCTATTTGAGATTGACAATTTGAACCTGAAAAATTATACTGGCGGGGCGGTAGCACCTTTTTTTGTTGATTATCGAGTAAAAACACTGTTTTCTGATTCAAACATTTTTATCCCAACAAAGTATTAGTAACAGTTTGTGGTAACCTATAATAAAAAGTTAAATGTTTATAACAATAGCCATAGCAAAAGTAAAAAATACTCATAGTAACAGTGAAAGATAGAGATTTGAAAAATTGAGTTCGAGAAAATAAGTTTGAAAAATTAAAAGTTTGAAAAATTAAGTTCGAAGCATTGAGTTGTAAAAGTTAAGCTTGAAAAGTGAACTCGAACACTTGAATTCACAGATTTTTGAAATCACAAAATTTTAAACTCACAAAAATTTGAACTCACAAAAATTTGAACTTGAAAACTTAAACTCGAAAATTTGAACTTTAAAATTTAAACCAGAAAATTTAAACCAGAAAATTAAAGAAATCAGGCTTTAGAGGTTTATATCTAAAAATTGAATAAAATGGGCGATAAAGCACGAAAATTTAGTTCTATGCTCGATCGCATGATTCCTTACTCTTAAGCAGAATTATTAAAATATCCACACTATAATGTAACGTGTTGGTGTGAGATTGTGTCACTAAAATCACTCTTTTGGGTCAGTGGTAACTAGCTCAAAGCCTTTAAAATTATAAGGGGAATATATTCCCAGCAACGGTAGTAAATTTAATGCTGAATAGCGGCTCGAATGAAAATGACTTCATTTCTACCTCGGAACCTCAGCGTTGTCATCCGTCCTCTGCAATACCGGGACTTGGATGGTATTGAACGCTTAACACAAGAGTCGTTTGCAGCTTCTTCGGAAAAAGAAGCTGAGATCGCTATGCAGCAGATGCATTGGTTGCGTCGCTGGTTTGGTTTTCTCAAATTTCTGAGTTGGTTCCCCAATCCTTTACAATACCGGTTTTGTGCTTACGTCGCAGAGCAGGGAAGAACCTTACTGGGAATAGTTCAAGTTTCGCCATTTAACAAAACTCGCAGCACATGGCGTGTTGACAAAGTAATGTTGAATCGTGCATTTGAAAAACAAGCAGTTGGTTCGCAGTTATTACGTCACTGCTTTGAATCAATCTTGGAAGCAAGAACTTGGATTTTAGAAGTAAATGTTAATGACAAACAAGCATTAGCTTTATATCGACAAAATGGTTTTCAACGTCTTGCTGAATTGACCTATTGGGAAATTTCTCCAGATTCTCTGGCTGAATTAGCTAAAAATGAGCCAGATTTGCCCAATTTGTTGCCAGTCAGTAATGCTGATGCTCAATTGTTATATCAATTAGATACCCAGTCAATGCCTCCTTTGGTCAGACAGGTATTTGACCGCCAAACTTGTGATTTTAAGACTAGTTTATTCAGCGCTTTAACAAATGCGATTGCGCAGTGGATCAACCGGAGTGAAGTGGTTAGTGGTTATGTTTTTGAACCGCAAAGAAAAGCCGCAATTGGTTATTTTCAACTGAAAATAGATCGCAAAGGTGAAGAAAGTAACGTCGCACATCTAATCGTTCATCCAGCTTACACTTGGCTATATCCAGAGTTGTTGTCCCAGTTAGCTCGAATCACCCAAGATTTTCCCCAACAACCTTTGCAACTATCAACTGCAGATTATTTGTCGGAGGGAGAAGAATATCTAGAACACATTGGAGCAAACCGAATCGAGCATACCTTAATTATGTCTCGTTCCGTATGGCATAAAGTGAGAGAATCCAAATTTGTATCTCTAGAAGGTATTCAATTACCGGAAGTTTTGCAGGGTTTACAACCAGCACGCAAACCAATACCGGGTGGGATGTCTTGGAAAGCTCATCAGCAAATTTCTACCCAAGGGAAGCGATCTCCTAAAACTTCTTCTTCAGAAAATATATCTTTACCTCAACATAAATGTAATTTAGAAATATCTAATAATAAGGAACCAATAGACAAATCCCAGGAGAAATCTGGTGGAAATTGATCCCCACAACCAACCAGAAAATCAATCGAATCGAGGAGAGATTTCTAAAGAAGAAATTTCTGAAGAAAAAAAATCTGAAGAACAAACTTATAGGAAAAAAAATAATTCAGAACAAGTAACTTTTTCCCACAAGCAAGGGTCAAACTCATTGGTTTTGGCTCTTGCTTTAGATGTTGGTCGAAAAAGAATCGGTGTCGCAGGATGCGATCGCACCGGTTTAATCGCAACTGGACTCACGACAATTGAGAGAACATCTTTCGAACGAGACGTAGAACAAATCCGTCAATTAGTTCAACAAAGACAAATTAATGTGTTAGTAGTTGGGCTACCATATTCCATGGATGGTTCCTTAGGATTTCAAGCTCGTCAAGTCAAGAAATTTGCTTACAGAGTAGGAAAAGCACTAGAATTACCGATTGAATATGTTGATGAACGATTAACTTCTTATCAAGCGGAACAATTAATAATTGCGGAAAAACGTTCTCCGTCCCGCAATAAAGGTTTAATTGACCGTAAAGCAGCATCTTTAATCTTACAACGATGGTTAGATGCTAGAGTAAAAACTTGATAATAAGCTATTTAAGTTAGTAACATATCAGCTAAGTTATCATTGCTTGGAAATGATATTCTGAATTTTGTCGACTAGCATTGAATCTGTATCGAAAATTATTTAGTTAGCATCATCGCTTATTGAATAGTTCAACGATTCTCAGAGACCGCTGGTTGTTTTATAATCTCACAACACGGCTATGTTTCCCCCTCCATTTCCAGAAGAAAATGAGAATAATAATCTGACAACAGTTACTTTGACAGATGACAAGAATCGGTCACTTGAGTGTTATGTCGAAAATTCTCTAAGTGTTGATGGTCAAGAGTATGTTTTACTTCTCCCCGTCGATTCTCCCGTAGAAATTTTTGCTTGGCAAGGTGAAGAGGAAGAAGAAGAACCTGTATTCATCGAAGATGACGCAATTCTTGAGGAAATATTTAACACCGCTCAAGCTGTACTATCTGAGTACGACTTAGTGTTAAAACATACTGCTTATGCTCTAACAGTTGCTGGTGAATTACCTCCATTTGAAGAATCAGAAATCACCATTTTAGAAATTGAAGATGAAGAAGCGGATTTAGAACCCGAGCAATTACAGCTTCTAGCTGGCTTCTATCATGAAGAGCAAGAGTATAGAATTTACACGCCAGTAGATCCGCTGTTGTTCTTCGCACGAGTATCAAAAAACGGTAAACCAGAATTACTTTCTCCGGAAGAATTTCGCCAAGTTCAACCTTATTTGGAAGAACATCTATTTGACGAAGTCGAATAATAAAAATTAAATGAGTGAATTCAATGATTAAAAATTGAAAATTAGAATGAAAATTTTAGTTTTCGGTTTTTAATTTTTTTAATGGTTAATTTTTTTTAAGTGATTAATTTTTTTTAGTGAATTTATGATTTTAAAGAAAAAAAATTGGTCGCGATTAGTATTGTTTGGATTACCGTTAACTTTGGTAATTTTTATTTTGCAAAGTTTTATTTGGTGGACAAGGGTTAGTTCCCCCGTTCGCTCTATAGGGAGTAATGCAGAACCACTGCAAATAAAAATTCTTCCTGGAACTGCGATCCAGCAAATAGGTAACAAACTTACAGAAGTGGGATTAATTCGTTCCCAGTTAGCATGGGATTTATGGGCGAAATATTTAAATTTTCAAGATCCCCAAGGTGGTTTTAAAGCGGGAACTTACAAAATATCCCCTTCATTATCCTTACCAGATATCGCCGCAAAAATTTGGCAAGGTGATGTTGTTCAATATTCCTTTACCATACCAGAAGGCTGGTCTCTGCAACAAATGGCGGTTTTTTTTGAAAAACAAGGTTTTTTTCCCGCTCAAGATTTTTTGCAAGCTGCAGCAAAAGTTGACCGTAAGAGGTATCCTTGGTTACCTGCAGATATTCCTTTCTTAGAAGGTTTTTTATATCCCGACTCTTATAACTTCGATCCCAATAGTATTACTCCCGAAGCTGCAGTTACAAAAATGTTGCAACGATTTGAGCAAGTTGCATTACCCGTATATCAAGAAGCAAGTAATAATACTTCTCTGAGCTTAAAAAATTGGGTAACTCTCGCTAGTATCGTTGAAAAAGAAGCAGTAGTTACAAAAGAAAGACGGTTAATTGCTGGTGTATTTACTTCCCGATTGCGGATCGGTATGCCTTTACAGAGCGATCCAACTGTAGAATATGGTTTAGGTATTCGCCAAACAGCAGATCGACCCCTTACCTTTGCCCAAGTAAGAACAGCATCTCCCTATAATACTTATATTAATGCTGGCTTTCCTCCTACACCAATCGCCTCACCTGGGTTAGCAAGTTTGAAAGCAACATTGGATCCCCAGAAAACTGATTATCTTTACTTCGTTGCTCGTTATGACGGTACCCACATATTCAGTCGTACCTTACCAGAACATCAAGCTGCTGTGAAGCAAATCCGCAAACAAAGACAAAAAAGGTAAATCTCTTTATCATCTTCCCTATTTATAAAGTGGTATCATTTCAGCCTATGAGCCTAATAAACGCGTAATATTCGTAGACTTGTTATTATTTTTAATTCCGGGTAATTAAACAGACACTAATTTAGTAATTAACAACTATTAATTACCGGATATCCCTGAAAATAAAAGAGTCCGAAGGATATTTATTTTCTAGTTTCGATTTTGAGTTTTGATAATGACTTGGAGTAATCTTTTACAGCCCGACTTAATTTTACAAAATTCGGTTTTAGAATTGACACCAGACACAATCCGGAAATATGGACTTAAAGGTCTGATATTAGACGTTGATGAAACCCTAGTACCGGTAAAAGCAGCTTCTGCTTCTGAAGAATTACAAGCATGGGTTGAAGAAATCCGTTCCTGTACATCTTTATGGTTAGTTAGTAACAATCTGAGTGAAAGTCGAATTGGTAGTATCGCCCGTTCTTTAGATTTACCCTACTATCTTGGAGCTGCAAAACCATCCCGTCGCAAACTTCGAGAAGCACTCAAGGGGATGAATTTACCCGCGCAAGAAGTAGGGATGGTCGGTGATCGCTTATTTACAGATGTAATTGGTGGTAACCGTTTGGGTATGTTCACTATTTTAGTCGAACCTATCGTTAATCCTGGTGTTGCGCTGCGCAGTCATCCGATTCGCAATTTTGAAGTCTGGATTTCGGAAAGCTTGGGAGCGACCATCACTGCAAAAAACACAAATGTACATAAAACTTGAGACTACTTGAAAAAAGTAAATCTAAAGAGATAATTAAGAAATCTGTCTTTGATACAAAAATCGGGGATCATAATAGTAATAAATACCGGGTCAGCCCAAATAAAGACCCAAAAATAACAATTTTTTATACATGTAAAGTGTCAGCCTTCAGCTTATAGAAGGACTGGCATTTTGCAGTATTTGATATTGGTGATTGGTAATTGGTGATTGGTAATTGGTGATCGTTTTTAGAAGTATTAAGTTTTATTTTGAGTTTTACTTGATAACATATTTTGATATTGGAAAGTCTCAATCTAAATATTGACTACATCCCACTAAAGTCTTTTCAAAATGGCGATCGCTTTTTCTAATCAATTTATTACCCATTACCCATTACCCATTACCCATTACTTATTACTCATTACTCATTACTTATTAACAATTACCCACCATCAAAGATATGATAAATCTTGAACTGGAGATGGGATAACCAAGCAAATCTTGGTAATGCATTTTGATTGATGTCACAAACAATAGTCGTCAAAATTGGAACTTCTAGTCTTACTCAACCTGAAACGGGTAAATTGTCGCTCTCTACAATAGCGACTCTTGTAGAAACTCTTTCACAGCTAAGACAGAAAGGTAACCGTGTAATTTTAGTTTCTTCTGGAGCTGTAGGGGTTGGTTGTGGATGCTTGGGTTTAACTGAAAGACCAAAAGCGATCGCTCTCAAGCAAGCAGTCGCAGCGGTGGGACAAGGTAAGTTAATGCGGGTTTATGACGATCTATTTACGACTCTACAGCAACCTATCGCTCAAGTTTTATTGACTCGTAGTGACTTAGTGCAGCGCAGTCGTTATCTTAACGTTTACAATACCTTCAAGGAACTTTTGGGATTAGGAGTAATTCCAATTGTTAACGAAAATGACACGGTCGCCATAGATGAATTAAAGTTTGGTGATAACGACACTTTGTCTGGTTTAGTTGCAAGTTTAGTAGAAGCTGATTGGTTATTTTTACTAACTGATGTGGATCGACTTTATTCTGCAGATCCGCGTTTTGTACCCGACGCTCGACCAATTTCTTTAGTGAGTGATATTAAAGAACTGACTAGATCGCAAGTAAAAACTGGTGCTCAGGGTTCCCAATGGGGTACTGGGGGAATGGTAACAAAAATTTCTGCAGCTCGTATTGCAACTGCTGCTGGAGTTCGTACGGTAATTACAGAAGGTAAATATCCAAGAAATATCGAAAAAATTTTGCAGGGGGAAAGTATTGGTACCCACTTTGAGCCTCGTCCAGAAACAACTTCGGCTCGAAAACGCTGGATTGCTTACGGTTTAGTTCCATCAGGGAAGTTATATTTAGATGCTGGTGCAGTCCGAGCAATTTCTACTGGAGGTAAGTCTTTACTAGCTGCTGGAATTGCTGAAGTTGAAGGTGAATTTGATACTCAAGAAGCGGTACTTTTATCTGATCGCGATGGTAATGAAATTGCCAGAGGATTAGTTAATTACAACAGTGTTGAGTTACAAAAAATTCAAGGTTTCCGTTCCGGTGATATTCGAGAAATTTTAGGTTATGAAGGTGCTGAAACGGTGATTCACCGAGATAACTTAGTGTTGATTTAAGATTGGAAATCAGTTCCCTCCACAACAATCAAATGTGAGTCTTGTATCCTTACTTTCAGACATGAGACAGTAGTAGACTTATGAGTTACATATTTTTTGCTTGGAAGCCTAGTAAAAATTACTTCGATTTTGTTCACTTTTCTGTAAATTAATACACCTAAATTCAGCATCTTTGTCATATGGATTAATGGATCGCATAACCATAATGGATAACTTGACACCTCACTTATTTCGACTATTATAGAAAAATAAGTTATTTCGATTATTCTAGAAATACATGGATGATTCTGCTAGCTATGCCGATGTCTTTGCTGCACTTGGCTCAGAAGCACGTTTAGACGTGATGCGATTACTATTTGCAGCCTACCCAGAGGGGATGAATGTGGGTGATCTAAAATCACGACTAAAAATCCCCAATTCAACACTCTCCCATCACCTGGAAAAGTTGCGAATAGAGGAACTCGTTACCGTACGGCGCGATCGCCAATTTATCTGGTATTACGCTAATGTGCAGATGTTTGAGGATTTGTTGACATTCCTCTATAACGGTTTCTCATCTAGCGAGCAGGTCTCCATTACAGAACAACAGACCAAGGAACGAAATACTAAAAAGATATCCACTCAGGAGGACATTATGTTTGAAGATTTTTTCGGTTCTGTGCAAACTTTTTTTGGCAAATTACGTCTTAAATTACCTGGATTTCAGCGGTTTACTGAAAAAGCAATTCAGTCTATTTCTTTCGCACAAGAGGAAACACGAAGTTTACAGCATAAGTGGGTGGGAACAGAGCAAATCCTGTTGGGTTTGTTGCGACAAGAAACAGGTCTTGTTGCTCGAGTTTTCTCTGAATCGGGTATTGAATTAGAACCAGTGAGAGAAGCGGTAGAGAGTATTATTGGTCATGGTTCGGGAAACCCTAACACAACTTGTTTCACCCCCAGAGCCAAAAAAATCTTTGATATTGCACTCAAGCAAGCTAAGCAATTAAAACATTCTTACATCGGGACAGAACATTTATTGTTGGGAATTCTGATTGAGGGGGAAGGAGTTGGTGTACGGGCTTTGAAAGAACTGGGATTCGACTGTAATGAACTGGAAGAACAACTACAAATTGCGATAGTTCAAAGTAGTGTTTGAGATTTATGTTTTAGATTAAAACTTGTTATGTTTTTGAAGTTTGATAATGGGTAAGAAATTCAAGTAAAGCTTATGCAAGTCTCAAAGGACTTAGTATTTAAAATCTGGTAAATCTTGCTGTAATTATGAGCGGATGAAAGCTAACTCATGACGAAGAATAATTAATTGGAGATTTGTATTTAAAGTTAAATTACTGAAAAGAGTACAAGATGTGAACCGACAAAAAATCGTGAATTTGTCCGTGAACTTCGATCGCATCCAGACCCATAGTTTTCCCTGGGGTCAAAACTCAATTTTTCCAACTGGGTGTGGCTTAGTTTAGATGACTGACGGATATTAAGCAGTTGCCATCAAGGTTAAAGCTTACATTGGTTTAAGAAATCTAGTTTTTCTTAAATCAGGCTTTCTCCTAAATCCAGTGACTGATATAATTCTGACTGCTTATTGCCAAATTCGAACAAGTATATTACTTTTTGGTTACTAAGAAATCTTAAAGTTAAGCAAATCTTTCCATCGTCAGTAGAATTGCAAGTTACCTAGTTGGGAATGCGTCACCAGAGGAATAAAATATGGGTCATGTAATTGCAACAGCCAATATGAAAGGTGGTGTGGGTAAAACAACCCTCAGCGTCAACATTGCGACTTGTCTCGCAAAAAATCATGGTAAACGGGTGTTGGTATTGGATTTAGATACTCAGATTAGCGCCACACTCAGTCTGATGTCACCTGTCGATTTTGCTAAACTGCGGAAACAAAGAAAAACATTCCGATATTTAATAGACGAAATTATTAATCCTGGGAGAAAACGCAAATATTCAATTGAAGATATTATTGAGTCTGGTGTTTGTAGGTTGGAATCACTAGATTTATTACCAGGAGATATTGATTTATATGATGAATTTGTAGTTTCAGAAATGCTGCACGAACAAGCAGTAACAATTGGTGAAAAGGATTTTGAAACTATTTGGAATCGTTTTGAAAGGGTTTTATTGGCTAAGGTTTTGGAACCGGTACGGGAAAAATATGATTTTATTATTTTAGATTGTGCTCCTGGTTATAATCTTTTAACTCGGAGCGCTTTAGCTACTAGTGATTTTTATATCTTACCAGCTAAGCCAGAACCCTTATCTGTGGTAGGTATTCAATTATTAGAAAGAAGAATTGCACGTTTAAAAGAAAGTCACGAACAGGAGACGAGTATCAACGTTGAAATGTTGGGTATTGTGTTTACTATGTCCAATGCAAACATTCTTAGCGGTAGATATTATAAACAAGTAATGAACCGCGTTCATCAAGATTTTGGGGAAGCAAAAGTTTTTCAGACCCAAATACCAACCGATGTAAATGTTGCAAAGGCTGTAGATAGTTTTGTTCCTGCTGTTTTAACTACACCTACTTCTTCTGGTTCTAAAGCATTTATTAAGTTGACCCATGAATTGTTAGATAAATTGTGAATTGGTAATGGGTAATTGGTTCGTAGTTGCGCTTTAGCGCTTTCATTTTAAAACCTTTCAGGGCTAAAGCCCAACTACAAACTTAATAAAATTAATACGGTCAGGGTTAAGTTAAAACTCTCCTGCTAACGCTGGAATACACCGCTCGCAAAGCAGGGGATGTTCTTTCGATTCACCAACTTTGGTGGAGTAGTTCCAACAACGATCGCATTTTTCACCATCTGCTTTGGCTACACCAATATCCCATTTATCTGAATGCAAGTTATATTGCAAGCTTTGGATTTTTTCTGCATCATCAACAATTTCCACTTGGGATGTGATGAACAGATAGCGCAATTCGTCTACACCATTACCTTGCTCGGGATTGAATGATTTTACCGATGCAAGTAATTTTTGGTTAGGGATGTAAAGCAAAACTTTGGCTTCAAGGGGAGCACCGATCATTTTTTCGGCTCTCGCTTGCTCCAATACTTTGTTGACATCGGTGCGTAACTCCCGAATTTGGTGCCATTTTTCGGCTAATTCTGGATTATGCCATTTATCTTCTAAATCTACCCAAGCCGATTCAAACACTGATTTGTAAGGTGTTTCGTAGGGGAGGAATTGCCAGATATCTTCTGCCATATGACATAATACTGGAGCCATTGCTTTAGCTAAATTCTCCAAAGCTATTTGCAATACGGTTTGACAACTGCGACGACGGAAAGCTTTAGACCCACTGATATATAACCGGTCTTTCGCTGCATCTAAATAAAAGTTAGATAAGTCCACCACGCAGAAGTTTTGAATGGTTTGGAAGAAGCGGGAAAATTGGAAGCTTTCGTAGGCTTCGGTAATTTCCTTAAACACTTCAGTCATACGGTGAAGCATGTAGCGATCGAGTTCCGGTAATTCCTCAAAAGCAACTGCGTCTTTGTTGGGGTCAAAATCATGCAAATTTCCTAACAAAAATCGCGCTGTATTGCGAATCTTGTTTCTGATGTCGGTGGTTTGCTTGAGGATATTTTTACCAAGTGGTTGGTCGGAAGTATAATCGACTGAGGAAACCCACAAGCGCAAAACATCAGCACCGTAAGCAGGTTCTTGCTTTTGGTTTTTTCCACCTTCAATGACTACTTTGGGATCGACAACATTCCCCAAAGATTTACTTTGTTTGCGTCCTTGTTCGTCCAGGGTAAAACCGTGAGTTAACACAGTTTTATAAGGCGCACAACCATTTACCGCCACACTAGTAAGCAAACTGGATTGGAACCAACCCCGATGTTGGTCGGAACCTTCCAAATAAATATCTGCAGGGTAACGCAACTCGGGACGTTGTTGTACTACTGAAGACCAAGAAGATCCAGAATCAAACCACACATCCATGGTATCCGTACCTTTGCGGTACTTTTTGCCATTATTCTGGAAACTTTCTGGTAATAGCTCCTCTACTGGAAGTTCCCACCAAGCATCGGAACCCTTCTCAGCAATAATTTTTTGCACGTGAGCAATGGTTTCTTCCGTTGATACTGCTTCCCCAGTTTCCTCATCATAAAATACGGGGATTGGTACCCCCCAAGAACGCTGACGGGAAATACACCAGTCGGAACGATCTGCAACCATTGGGGTGATGCGATTTTCACCCTGTGCGGGAATCCATTTCACCTCTTTGATTTCTTCTAAGGCGCGATCGCGAAAACCTTTTACGGATACAAACCACTGTTCCGTCGCACGGAAAATAGTTGGTTTTTTGGTACGCCAGTCATAGGGGTATTTGTGGAGGTATGGTTCGTGTTTTAATAAGGAACCCGCTGCAGTCAAGGCGTCAATGATCGCTTTGTTTCCTTCACTAACTTCACCTTTTGGTCCTACAACCTTTAAACCAGCAAACTGTCCGGCTTCCTCTGTAAATTTACCAGCATCATCAACAGGGGACACAATCGGTAAACCGTAACGCTGACCGACAATATAATCTTCTTGACCGTGACCAGGAGCGGTATGCACTAAGCCTGTACCGGACTCAGTTGTAATATAATCACCACCGATAATTACTGGACTTTCGCGTTCAAATAGGGGATGACGGTAAGTGCAATTTTCTAAATCTTTACCTTTGATTGTCGCTTTGACAGTTAATTTTGCGTCAAAAGTTTCAGCAAGCCGTTCTACTAAATCAGCAGCAACAATCAGGTACTTTGTAGAGACGGAAGATGTCACATCTTTGCTAAATTCAACCACCGCATAACTGAGGTCTGGATTGACTGCAACCCCCAAGTTACCGGGAATTGTCCAAGGTGTAGTTGTCCAAATTGCCACACCCAAATCTGGTAAAAACTCTGAAAGTACAGATTTCGCTGTATCCGCCAAACTTACAACCGGGAAAACAGCATAGATACTCGGTGAAGTATGACCCTCAGGATATTCCAACTCAGCTTCCGCCAAAGCAGTTCTCGAACTGGGGCTCCAATGAACGGGTTTTAAACCGCGATAGATGTAACCTTTTAACATCATTTCACCGAAAATCCCGATCTGCGCTGCTTCATATTCCGAAGTTAGGGTTAAATAAGGGTTATCCCAATTGCCCCAAACACCATACCGCTTAAAACTTTCCCGTTGTTCCTCAACTGTCTTCCAGGCAAATTCCTTTGCCTTCTGGCGTAACTTTAAAGGAGTCAAACTTTGCCGTTCTGCTGACTTAATATTTTGTAAAACTTTGAGTTCAATGGGTAAACCGTGGCAGTCCCAGCCCGGTATGTAGCAAACCTTACGTCCTTTTAATAACTGATAACGATTAATAATATCTTTGAGAATTTTATTTAAGGCATGACCAATATGCAGAGAACCATTGGCGTAGGGAGGTCCATCATGCAATATGAATAATTCGCCTGGGTTTTCTTGGGACAGGCGTTCGTAAATTTGATTTTCTTGCCAAAACTTCTGGATTTCGGGTTCGCGCTTGACGGCGTTTGCCCGCATATCGAACTTAGTAGAGGGTAAATTTACTGTATCTTTGTAACTTCCAGTTTCTGTCACGATTTCATGCCAAAAATTCTAAGGTAATATGCCCATCATTATCAATGAGACTGCCCAAGTCTTCAACCTGGGATTTTTTTTAAGTTTACAACTTTAGTTTGCAACTATAAGGGAAATTCTCCCGTTGACGATGGTACATATAAAAATACTCTTTAATGATAATGTAATTAACATTTGAATTATCGTACCGATAAGTAAAATTCTTTCTCTTCGAATAGTGCGCCGATACACCCAGGGAACATAGGGAGAAGCCCCATCGGGTCGTATCCACAAATCACAGATACACTACAAGACGCCCCACCAGGCTATCTCTACAAATCTGTGACTAAAGTTCAGATGTAGAGGTATTTACTTGTTTAGCAAATAATGGTAGTATTTATGTACTACTAAAAAGTAAAAATTTTTTATTTCTCAAAAATAAGTGCAGCAACACCAACAGCGCAGAGATGGGAAAAATTGAAAAAATTCATATTTGTAAAGGAGTTTTAGTGCATTATCTATCATATTTTGCTAAGACAACAAGATAAAAAATTAAACAGTATTTCCACTAAATTTTATAGGCATAGATAGCTTAATTTATATGCCTTGTAATAGCGTATTTTTGTGGTTTTGTAATTATTGTCGCGTAGGTAAAATAGAGTTTTCATAATAGCAAAATCAAAGTTTCAAATTCCAAAAGTTTCAAATTTTCAAATTTTAAGTTTTCAAGTTTTCAAATTTTTCAAAATAAAAAAATCTCAAAAAAATAAATGACTAACAGCAATATTGAAGTAGTCTTCAGTTTTGATACCACTGGAAGCATGTATCCCTGTTTGACTCAGGTCAGACGAAAAATAAAAGAAAGCGTTACCCGCTTAATGAATGAAATTGCTTTAATCAAAATCGGTATTATTGCTCATGGTGATTATTGCGATGAAAAATCAACTTATGTCACCAAAATATTTGACCTTTCCAGTGACGTTGATGCAATTTGTAATTTTGTCCAAAATGTAGAAGCAACAGGTGGTGGAGATGCGCCAGAATGTTACGAGTTAGTATTACATGAAGCTCAATCTTTATCTTGGTCAGATTCTGCATCTAAGTCTTTAGTTTTGATTGGGGATGATATACCCCATCCACCAGCACATAATCCCAAAAAATTAAATTGGCGCAAAGAAATCAAGAAGTTAGCCGAGCAGGAAATTATGGTGTATGGGGTACAAGCACTAAATCGTTCCCATGCGACACCTTTTTATCAAGAATTAGCCCAAGCATCTGGCGGATTTCATATTAATCTAGACCAATTTTCTTATATTACTGACTTATTCTTAGCTGTTTGCTATCAACAATCTTCCAACGACCAATTGCAAGCTTACGAACAAGAAATCATCAAACAAGGACGGATGAATCGGGGGTTAAATCAAATCTTTAACGCGATGATGGGACGTGAAGAAACATCTTATTACCAAGATGCTGATTTGCGCTCTGTTCCTCCAGGACGTTTCCAGATTCTAGATATTGACGAAAACATCCCAATCAAATCATTTGTTTTGGAAAATGGTTTAACTTTCAAAGTTGGAAGGGGTTTTTACGAATTTACCAAAAAGGAAACGATTCAAGGTCATAAAGAAATTATTTTGATGGAACGAAAAACCGGCGATTTATTTGAAGGAGAAGCAGCAAGGGATATTTTGGGAATTCCTGTTGGTGAAACAGTTCGTCTCAAACCGAGTAATTTGGAAAAATATACGGTTTTTGTTCAAAGCACTTCTGCAAATCGAAAATTGATTGGTGGTACGCGCTTTCTTTATGAAGTTGAAGATTGGAGTTAATAAAACCCTGTCTTAAACTTCCTTGAGGAAATATAACCGCTTCTAAAAGTAATAAGTAAAAAGTAATGAGTAAAAAGTAATGACTTAACTTCTCCCGAGGGAATTTAACCCCCTCCTAACCTCCCCCGAGGGAGGAATAAGGCTAACTTAGCGCTATAGTAAGAAACTTAGAGCAAAATAGTTAATTTTAATTATGCTATCGGCAATCGCTGACCATTACTTTTAGTTAATAATCTAAAAGCCAGATGTGAAGCCATTTTTACTGCTGACTTCTACTATAAAATCTGTGTTTGGTTCGGCGATTGCATGCGCAGAGCTTGCGCTTATCACTATATGCTGTTTTGACGAGTGGAGATAATTACGGTGGTATCAATTAAACCGGAAGTTCAACAAAGAATTGAAGAATTGCGCCAATTGTTGCAACAAGCTAGTTATGCTTACTATATTCTGGATGCTCCCACCATGGAAGATGCAGTTTATGATCGCTTGTATCGGGAATTGCAGGATTTAGAAGCTGAATATCCTCAATTGATATCATCCCATAGTCCCACTCAAAGGGTTGGTGAAAAACCCGCAACTCAGTTTAACTCGGTCAAGCATAATATTGCTTTGTACAGTTTGGAAAACGCATTTAATATTGATGAGTTAAAAACTTGGGAACAACGTTGGCGCAGACAGGTATCATCTGCAGATGAGGTAGAATCTCCAGATAAAGCAGAATATGTCTGCGAACTGAAAATAGATGGTTCGGCTTTAGCTTTAACCTATGAGAATGGGGTTTTAGTTAGAGGTGTAACTAGAGGTGATGGGGTCGCAGGAGAAGATATTACCCAAAATGTGCGCACAATTCGTTCTATTCCGTTGCGTTTAAATGTAAATGATGTATCATTACCGGAAAGAATAGAAATACGGGGGGAAGCATTTTTACCCTTAGATGTATTTAACCAAATTAACCAAGAACGGGAAAAAGCAGGAGAAAGTTTATTTGCAAATCCCCGTAACGCAGCAGCAGGTACCCTGAGACAATTAGATCCTAAAGTAGTAGATCGCAGGCGTTTAGATTTTTTTGCTTATACGTTACATCTTCCTGGAATGGATGATGCTAAAACACCAAATACTCAATGGGAAAGATTACAATTATTACATCGCATGGGTTTGAAGGTAAACCCCAATAAAAAACTATGTCAATCTATTGAGGAAGTAGCGCAATATTACGAGTATTGGGACACAGAACGGCTCAACTTACCTTATATGACCGATGGGGTAGTAGTAAAATTAAATTCCTTTGCACTTCAAGAACAATTAGGATTTACTCAGAAGTTTCCTCGATGGGCTGTAGCATTAAAATATGCAGCCGAAGAAGCACCCACCCGCGTGGAAAATATTCTAGTTAATGTGGGACGTACGGGAGCTTTAACACCCTTAGCTCAAATGCGTCCCGTACAATTAGCCGGAACAACGGTTTCTCGGGCTACTTTACATAATGCCGATCGCATCGCCCAATTAGATATCCGCATTGGCGATACCGTTGTAATTCGTAAAGCTGGAGAAATTATCCCGGAAGTATTACGGGTATTAAAAGAGCTCCGCCCCAATGATACTACACCCTTTGTTATGCCCAGTGATTGTCCAGTTTGCGGTCAACCCGTAGTCAGACAAAAGGAAGAAGCGGTAACCCGTTGCGTTAATACATCTTGTCCGGCGATTGTGAAAGGTTCAATCGAACATTGGGTAAGTCGCAATGCTTTGGATATTCGCGGGATGGGGGAAAAAGTCGTAGAGCAGTTGGTAGATAAAGGATTGGTTACTTCTGTCGCCGATTTGTATGATTTGACAATCGATAAATTATTAGAATTGGAGCGCATGGGGGAAAAATCCGCACAGAAATTAATTGATGCGATCGCGAAATCGAAAAATCAACCTTGGGCGCGAGTATTATATGGTTTGGGAATTCGTCATGTAGGTAGTGTTATTGCTGAAACTGTAACGAAAAAGTTTACTTCTGTGGAAAAATTATCACAGGCGAAAGTTACAGATATTGAAGGAATTTATGGGATTGGAATTGAAATTGCTGAATCCGTACATCAATGGTTTCAGGTCAGCGCCAATCAAACTTTAATTCAACGATTACAAACTGCTGGTTTACAATTTGTCGCTACAAATCCAAATACAGAAGATGTTAACACTAATCAAAAACTAGCAGGAAAAACTTTTGTAGTTACGGGTACATTACCCACCCTCAAGCGTAATGATGCTAAAGCTTTAATTAAAAAATATGGTGGTAAGGTTACTGATTCTATTAGTAATAAAACCGACTATTTAGTTGTGGGGGAAGATGCCGGTTCTAAGTTGAAAAAGGCGCAAAGTTTAGGGGTTACGCAGTTGAGTGAAGAGCAGTTGTTAGAGTTGTTGGAGGGGTGATCATCGCTTCCGATATGTATTTACCAAAATATAAAGTGCTCAAATTGACGCCAACGTACTGGTAGTCTTCGCGATCACTTATCGCATAAACCTTATCAAATCCTAAAGTCCAGGCTACTGTTGTCCATCACCTAAGAAATATATTTTCTTATTATTAAGATACAAAAAGCACTGGGTCGTCTCCCAAGAATTTAAGCCTTCATTCCCTGAGTAACAAAATTAACCAAACGCTTGATAGCAACTTCCACTTCCTGTGGGGAATTTTCTTGTACCAGTGCATTGGGTTTACCTACTTGAGTTAAAACGCGAACCAGTACTGCAATTGAAAGATCCAGTTTCCACTGTAATTCCGAGCGTGTTTGATCGGGAAGTGCTCGCTGAAGCATATCTAAAAAGCGTTGGTGATTCTCGCTAAATTCCTTTTCTGCAAGCTGCTGTACTGGAAATGGTTCCGTACGACAGCGTCCGATAAACTGAGCCCGAATTACTCCCATCTCTCCCATTTGTGAGATCGTTTGTAAGGGAGGAGCAATAAAAGCTTCCAGAAGATTTTCTACAGAAGTTGGCTTTTCCCCATTTTCGTAATTCTTCAATTGGCGTTGTTGAGCTTGAATAATCTGCTTCGCAACTCTTTGCACAACAGCACTAAAAAGTTTTTCCTTTGAACCAAAATGGTAATGAACAGCAGCAATATTAACTTCCGCTTCTCGGATCACGCCACGCAAAGTTGTTCCTGCAAAGCCTTTTTCGGCAAACAGTTTCTCAGCAACGTTGAGTATTTGTTCTTTAGTATCAGCGGTAGCTACATTCACCTTTACTTTAATCAAACGTTTGAATAAGAATTATTTGTGATTATAACCTATGGGTCAGTGTGTAGTATCTCGTTTTCAAAATAGATAAGAATCATTAGAGGTGAATAGGACTTTTCTCAATTAGTGAAACTTGCCAAAAATTCAAACATACGTTTTAATTGTATTAAGTGAGTAAGTTGATAATTGCTACTCAAGAGTCTTACTTGTAGTCAAAAGTTTGTGGTTTATTCTCTAGAAAAATATACTTCAAATTTCTCAAAATCCCCTGATTAATATCATATTTCACGCTTTTGATAAATGGTAATCTATATTCCATGAAGATTCATCAATCATTGTTGTTCTAGTTTTTGCAGTTCCCAAAATCATATCTTTTTTACTATTTTTTAAATCAAACGTTTGAATTGTATTGACTCGTAATTAAAAAGGAGATTCCTTATGTCACAAAAAACAGATGTTCTCGTTGTCGGTGCAGGTCCAGTAGGCTTAACCGTTGCGATCGAACTCGCTCGGCGTAATATTAATGTGCGAATTATCGAAAAACGAGACAAACCATCTACACGCAGTAAAGCGCTAGTGGTACATGCTCGCACCCTAGAATTTTTCGATATCTTGGGTATTGCAGGAGAATTAATTCAACGCGGTTACACATCTCCCGGAATTGACTTTAGCGCTAATGCACAAAACCCACTCCGAGCGAATATGTACGGACTTGATACTCGCTTTCCTTACATCTTAATTTTGCCTCAAGCCGAAACCGAAGCAATTTTAGAGCACCGTCTCAATCAACTTGGTGTAGAAGTAGAACGCAGCAACAGCCTGACTCATTTTCAAGAAACTGAAATAGGAGTCTGTGCAAGTGTCGAAAATGAGGATAGCGCTCAAATTGAGATTGAAGCTAAATATCTAGTAGGTGCAGACGGTTCGCGCAGTACGGTAAGAGAAGGTCTTGGTTTACCCTTTGAAGGCTCTCCCTACTCTTGGACTGCCTTTTTAGGCGATATTCATATGGAAGGACATCACGCAGAAGGTGGAACCGAACAGCATTCCAACGATAGAGGTTTAGCCTTCATTGTACCCTTTGACGATGGCTCCCATCGTATTGTTACTATTGACCGTAAATATCAAAACCAGCCCAAGAAGCGCGAACTTGACCTTGAAGAGCTCCAAGAATCTATCAGTGCGATCTTAGAAAAACCAGTTTCTTTAAGTCAAGCAAAATGGTTATCGCGGTGGGGTTCCGAATTACGTCTAGCTCCTAAATATCAACTTGGAAGAGTATTTATTGCTGGTGATGCAGCCCACACCCACAGTCCTGCTGGCGGTCAAGGGATGAATACTGGTATCCAAGATGCTTTTAATCTCGGTTGGAAATTAGCTCTTGCTGTCAAAGCTGAATCACCCCAAACTCTCCTCAATACATACAATGCAGAACGTCATAAAATTGGCGCTAGCATTTTGCGCGTGAGTGACTTTTTATTACGTAGTTTACTCTTACGCCAAAGAATTCTACGACAAATGCGAGAATTACTATTTCGTATTTTTATCCCTTTACCATTCGTGCAGCGAAAACTTGCTCAAAATTTATCGGGGTTGGGGGTTAGTTACGATACCGGAAAAGGTCAACTTGCAGGAAAGCGCATACCAGACATGGAGTTGATGAGCGCTAACCATGAAACAATAAGACTGTACGAACTCCTACGTTTCCCTGGCTACACTTTGCTTTTATTTATCAATCCAAATCAAGCACAGTCTGGACGCAAACAGATAGACCAAATTCTCAACAGCAGTGATGAGATGTTGAAGGCGCACGCGATCTTAAATAATGGTTTACCACAATTCCATGAATTTAAAGCTAATACTAACACCCTAGTTGATTATCGCGGCGATTTTGAAACAAAGCTTGGTGCAAAAACAGGTCGGATTATTTTAGTACGTCCGGATGGTTATGTTGCATTTGATATGGACACTCTTGATGCAAATATTTTTGAGGAGCAACTGCAAAGATGGAAGATTGTAAGGTAACCTTCCCTAATTACAATAGCAAGTTGATATCTGACTGCTAATCAAGCAGCAAATAGTCAATAATTCCAGACTTTCAACACCTCCGAGGAAAAATCGAGAAATTAATTGATGCGATCGCAAAATCGAAAAATCAATCTCGGGCGATTACTGATTCGGTTAGTAAGAAAACCGATTATTTAGTTGTGGGGGAAGACACCGATTCGAAGTTAAAAAAAAGATAATACATCTGCAAGTAGCTAAAGTTACTCAGACAGATGCTTTAAGTATTTTTAAAATAGAAAAGCAGATTGAGGAAGCACAAGCTGAATGTGATCGCATCTTAAAGGACTGGATGAATGCGATCGCGGCAGATATAGAATTTGATGCATTACCGCTGATAGAAGCAATTATTAATGATATAGAAGATGAATTAGTTCAGTAAATTTTAGACAATAGTGACTATGGGATTCCGGAATTAGCAAATGTCAGGAATTTGTTACTTGTGTGAATGCAATTGGTATGAAGAAAAGGACAGATGGCTGAAATACTAGATCAAAATCAATGACCGAAACATTTGCTGAAGCATTAAATGATTTTCAGCCCTTGATGATTTATGCCCTAAACTAAAGTTTAAAATAATGAACTAACTTTTATTGGTAATTTTGAAAAATTCTTGATGAAGTCTTTTGGGAACTAAAAATATCATCTTGGGAAGAACATCTTTGGGATATCCTGTAATTTGAATAAACTTTGGTTTTAAATGATATTTTGATTTATCTTTCGGTTTTACAAAAGCAAAAATTAAATAATTAAGCTGTTTTGCATATTCAAGCAAACGATTATCAGGAAAAGCCTCAGATAAAATTAAAGGCTGTTCTCTCTCAATTAAATTTTTTCCACCTAACAATACTTCAATATCAGCACCCTCTACATCTGTTTTGATTGCAGTCACTCTTAAATCAGGATGTTGATTGGCAAAACCATCCAAAGTATTAACTTTAACATTGATACAATCTCCAGGAACTGCTTTTGATTTTGTATTTAATCTACTTAATTCAGGTAACCTCGTAATATCAAACTGCATTTCACCAGCTTCTGAATAAACAGCTTCTTGAATCACCGTGATATTATCAACTTTTCTGGCATTTTCTTTTAAAGCGTTAAGACTTCTGGGGTCTGGTTCAAAAGCATAAACTTTATGACAATAAGGAGAAAGCAGTAAAGAGTAATAACCAATATTTGCACCAATATCTAAAAAACTTTTCTGCTTATCAAGATATCTAATAAAATATTCTTCACTTCCCCAATCAACATAACCATTTTTTACAAATAACTCGGTTCCAAACCTACTAGTACGAGGAAGGTTAATTGAAATTTCTTTATTTAATTGAATAATATTATCTTGTTGGAGAATACGTTTATAAAATTGTCTAATAAAGTATCTATAAAAAAATTTAGTATAACCAACTTCAGAAGCAAGACTCCAATTTATCAAAGATAGATTATTCATTGATTTGGATGATAAGACTTAAACTTATTTTTTATAACCATCTATCAACATAACAAGTTTAATGTCTTGTAAATAACCGTAAAAACCCCCAATGACTAAGAATATTTACAATAGAAGCAACTGCGGTTCATAATACAGTCATACACTTTTAATTTCTTAGTACAGTGAATTTTATAGCGTTACGTAATTAGGTTGAGAAATTAGTTTTAGATGCAGCAAAGCTGTAAGCGCGTTCTAACACGTAGTGCGTCCAAACGCGCCTAGTGGAAGCGAAACGTAGCAGTTCCCCTAAAGTCGTAGACGTGCTAAAGCCTATGAGTAATAAACTTTTAACTTTTGAATTTTGTTAGCATAGCGTGTTTACCCGCACTTATCAGTGAATGTTCTCAAAGAGCGCGCAACCCGTAGGTTATATTTTTACCTTTCATATTTTGACTTTTTAATTGCGTGTAGCGCCATATGTCTCGCTTTCCCAACTATAGTTAGCAATTTTGCCCAAAAATAGTATGGTTCCTAAAGCATTAATAGTAAAAACCATTCCATCGTTGAATAAATCTACCAAACCTGTAATAGATGGCTTATTTAATCTTATGTTTGAATTATGAGTGAGATTAATTTCTTTCTCTAAGGAATGTTCTATGTCTTGATTATGAAGTGATTTATCTTTAGAGTCTTTTTCTGTAGTTTCAGATTCTGAAAGCGGAAATGAAGGCAAAACTTGATTATCCTCAATGGCTTTATTCACTATTTCTTTTATCTGACTTGAATCAATTAACACATCTTCAAGTGAATTCGATAAATTTAATCCCTTAGCAATAGTAATTTCCTCACAATTATCTATTTGAGACTTAACTTCTTGGGGAAAAAATTGAAGATATTCTGTAGATAAACTCTGTGATAAGTCCAGCTCAATTTCTATTGGAACTCTCAACATCAAATTAACCAAAATTTTTTTGGTTCCTGAGTTGGATTTTACATCAGGTAAAGTAGACATAACTTTAGGTCACTATTATTAGTATAGTTACTGTAGGACGATACTTCCATAATGAAGTTAGTTGTCAAGGAAGTAATCACTTAAAGACTAGTTATAATACTTCCTTGAATAACAGTTATTCATCGAAAACTAGCAACAAATAGTTCTAAATATAATCATGATTTGGTGATTATACTTAATATCTATTACTGTTTTCTCTACTACTATTTTCAGTAACTGCGATAAGCCCGTTCACCGCAGGTGCGTCTCAGGGCATGGTCAGAGGCATCGCGATTAATACTTGTAAGTGTCAATGGGCTTACAAATTGGTTTCTTACTCTTAATTTCTGGTTCTAGTAAGACATCAGGCTCCAAGAAAATAGGTAATTTCTCGTGAGCAGGATTCACTGGAACAACAGATACTTCCGGACAAACTGTCACAGGTATGTTTAACTTGATGGGAACAGTAAATTCGCAAGTTTTTTGATAATATTCTTTGGTATGCTCGGACATAATCAATTATCCTCTGATGATTTAGATATTTGGTTGAGTTTTATTTTAAATTTGTTTGCTTGGTGTGATTAGCAGATATCACTAAGCTTGATATGGCTGTTTATCATAGCCATTTAAAGCTTGACAAACTGGTTTCTTACTACTAACTTCTGGCTCTAGCAAAATATCAGGTTCTAAATAGATGGGTAGTTTTTGTTGAGTAGAATTAGCTGGAGTAACTGATACTTGTGGATGAACAGTAACAGGTATATTTAACTTGATAGGAAAAGTAAATTCACAAGCTTTTTCGTAGCTTTCGGTAATTTTCTCAGACATAATTAACTATCCTTTTATTTTTTTATGATGTTTGATGTAGTTGATTTTTTGCTACCAATTAAAGATAAATTGGTTAATGAAGTGAATATTTTAGTAACCACCTAAAGCTTGACAAACTGGTTTTTTACTTTTAACTTCTGGTTCTAGCAAAATATCAGGTTCAAAAGATATGGGTAACTTCTCTTGAACTGCATTAGCTGGGGTAACAGATACTTGCGGATGAACTGTAACAGGTATATTTAATTTGATTGGGAAAGTAAATTCACAATCTGTTTCATAGTGTTCGACAATTTTCTCAGACATGATTCAATATCCTTTATTAGTGTTATAAAGTAAAAAAAAAGTAAAATTTATTTTGTTTCTCATATTTAATCTAATAGGCAATATAATATTAATTGCCCGCGACTAGATATAATTTCAAAGCAATGAATTCTTTGAAAAGATAACAGAAATTACTTTTTTTCTTTCTAAATTAGAATAGGTGCTGCCAAATTAACTTATGCACATTAAGAATATAATTAAACTATACCTTTGAGTATTTAAAAGTAATTGCTCAAAAAAACAGATTAAACTCAAAAAAAAACATATCTAATACAGTTAAATTGATTCTTTTGTCTCAATATGCTTATATTTGAAGTCTTTTCTCCTTCAATCCTTCTCAAAAATAAAAAATTTATCCTAACTTCGAAGTAAGTTTCCGGTATTATTATCCCAGAGCAAAATGATATCATGTCCGGTAAAA
>JGI1201J43222_100148_pt1 | contig 24070 bp, 18 predicted proteins | sample MastesBC008_FD_43222 | JGI IMG/M metagenome (IMG submission 43222) | reverse complement strand
AACTGTAGCCCGTAAGGGCGTGGCGTTAGCCATAAGTATGTTAGTAAGAAAAATCATAACTTGTTTGTAGTAGTGCTTTAGCGCTAAAGCGCTACTACGAGCCAAATACAGATATTTTATATTTATTCACATAGTTTACTTTTTTCTCGCCTACTTACTTAAACTATTAGCAAAGCGTGCGCGGTCTAGCGTAAGCGTACTGTAAGTATTGCGCATTAACTGATAATTAAAATTGCGAACTTCGAGAACGTAAATTTTTAAGCAGTAAGCTTGCTAGTACAACTGCAAAAATCAATAATAAAAATGTTACGACTACTAGCGCTGCACCATAACCAAAGTCCAAATAGCGCATAACGGTAGAGTAAATATACATCGACACAACCTCTGTTGCTCCACCAGGACCACCCTCAGTCATAACTTTAATTAAGTCAAAAATTCCAAAAGCTTGAGCAAAACGAAACAACATTGCAATCAAGATTTGTGGCATCAATAATGGTAAAGTTATTTGGCGGAAACTTTGCCAAGAAGATGCTCCATCTATAGAATGAGCTTCGTATAAATCTGGTGAAATCGATTGTAAACCAGCTAAAAGTAAAATACTAATAAATGGGGTGGTTTTCCAAACATCTGCAAATATTACTGCTACCATTGCTAATGTTGGTTCTCCCAACCAATTAATACCAGTATCTATAAAACCTAAGCGTAATAAAATATCATTAGCAACGCCAAATTGATCGTTAAATATCCACGCCCAAGCTAAACCAATTAATGCTGTTGGTAAAGCCCAGGGTAAAATTGCGACGGTGCGCATCACACCTCTTCCAACAAACTTTTGATTTAGGACTAAGGCGATACCTAATCCCAAGAGTAATTCAATAATTACTGATGCTGTGGTGAAAATGGTAGTTGTCCACAAACTATTCCAAAAACGACCATCTCCTACCATTCGTATGTAATTATCAAAGCCTGCAAAGATTGGCTGTAGTTCGGTACCCAAATTTTTTGTAAATAAACTTAACCAAAAAGCACGAATTATTGGATAACCAAATACGAGCAAAAGTAAGATTAAAGCAGGTAGTAAAAATATTAAGGCAGTTCGCTGTTCTCGACTTCGGATGGTTTGCATTTTTCTTATTTATTACCGAACTTAGGTAATTTATATGCGAGCTTTAGTTGTTTAGACTTAGTTTGCGATCGTTAGTGTGTAATTTTTAGATTAGAGTTGCAATTGTTAGTTAGTGGTTAATAGTAATGCTCCATATTTTTGTGTGCTTAAACTCTGTTGTATGTTTAAATTTTTCTCTTGAGGTTGTGTGACAGGTATTTCTTCCTGGAATAAATCGATGCTTTTTATATCTTGAATTTGTGCGTCATCTTGTGTGAATGATTTTTCTTCCAGTAGTGTGGGTATGACTTCCTCTAATGGAGATAAATCTGTATTTTCTAATACTGGCCTTTCTAATACCGGTTTTTCTAATATTGGTCTTTCTGATATTAATCTTTGAGGTAAGTTTGCGGATTTCTCTTCACTTATTTCTTGTACATTTAATTCGCCATCTGCAATTGATATTCTTTGATTAACTTTTTCACCTAATAATTGCCGAGTTTCATTTGCTGCGGCATTCATAGCTGCTTCTGGTGACATTCTATTAGTTAATGCAGCACTCAAATAGCGTTGTAAAATATCTGATGCTTGGGCATATTGAGGAATTGGGGGACGTAAAACAGCTTGTTCTACAACCTTTAAAAGTGTTGGGTAGTGGGGATATTTTTTAACAATTTCTGGGTCTGTAAATAAAGAACGCCTACTTGGTACAAAACCAGCTTCTAAAATAAACTTACGTTGCGCTGCTTCAGAAGTGAAATACTTAATTGCTTTCCAAGCTTCTTCAGGATGTTTGGAAGATTTAGAAATTCCTAGTGCCCATCCTCCCAAACAAGCTCCACCCGTATTATTAGGAGTTGCAAGCATTGGTTTGATTGCTATTTTACCTTTAAGTGGAGAATCATCTGTATTCGCAAGGGGCCAAACATAAGGCCAATTCCGTAAAAAAACCGCCTGTCCACTTTGAAATAATCTTCTAGTTTCTTCTTCTTGATATGTGGTTACACCACTTGGAGAAACTTTATCTGCGATCGTTTGCTTGAGAAACTTAATTGCTTCAATAGTTGCTGGTCGGTCTAATCCCACTTCCAAATTTTCTGGATTAACCCAAAATCCTCCATGACCTTGTAGAACTTCTGCAAACATTGCAACTAGTCCTTCATATTGTTTGCCTTGCCAAATGTAACCCCATTTCGCCTTATTTCCCTTTTGTAATGTTTGGGAAATTTTCATTAGATCTGAAAAAGTTTGTGGTGCTGCAAACCCTGCTTTTTCAAGTAAATCTTTGCGATAATAAAGCATTCCTACATCGGAACGCATGGGAATTCCATATAATTTTTCTTGGTAACGCCTTCCCTCTACATCTTTTTCAGAGAAAGCTGTTAATTCATCTGAAGAAATTTTATCTGTTAAATCTAATAACCATCCAGCTGCTGCAAATTTTGGAGTCCAAACTACATCCATATTCACCAAATCATAAGGCGAATCACCTAAAATAAAAGCAGAAGTGTAAAGATCCTCTAATAGATTAGTTGAATTTGGACCTTCAACTATATTGATACGAATACCTGGATTTTTTGCTTCAAAGTCTTTGATTATTCCTGTTTTCCAAGGTTGAGCATCCGGGGCTGTCATCAGCATATTTAAGGTAACTGGCTGCTCTGTCAATGCATGTGGCATCGAAGTAAATAGAAGAACTAATATAACGGCAAATATTACCGTTGGCAATTTTAGTTTATGTGGTATTTTCGACAGTATTTTAGGCAATTGGAAGTGAAACATTATCTCCGAAATATCTAGTTCGATTTACGAAGCAATTATGATATTTTTAAATATACAGTATCAGTATTTAGGTAACTTGCTATTTACTCTTGAGTCGGTTAGTTGTTAATATTGAATGCTTAATTAAACTTATAGATAATATATACCAAATAGTTATTCATATGACATTTGAGTATAGATAAGTTTAACTATCAATCTCAATTAATATTAGTTATTTACATTAATAGAATTTTTATAAATTTAGTTATCTTTTCGTGAAGCTATCGCTACAAGTAAAATATCCAAATTATTTTCTATTTCAAGCCTAAAATTTAAAATTGAAAATATCACTATTGAATCATAACAAGATACCTAAAATATATAGGGATACAGCAATGCTGTAACCCCCGTTTTTTATTTGATTTTTTTTACTAGGCTTTTATTTTAATTATTCATCAATACGTTTAGTGTTACCACCTTTTACCCAAGCTTCCTCATCTGTATCTACTACTCGAACTTTTTGCCAAGCTTTATCTCGGCTGGATTGTAAAACAATAACTTTTTTGTTGAAACCCACCCCACCAACAGATTCGGCATCTGTGTTGGGTTCAGAACGCAAAATTAAACCTTGTGGCCATGTTACCCGAGCGTTGTAAGCCCCTGGTGGCAAAGGTTGTGAAGATTTTTCTTCTTCTGCTGACTGTTTATCTTTTTGTGATGGTGTATTTTGGGATTTTGTATTTTTTTTCTCCTTCGCTTTAGAAGTAGTGGTAAATGCTGATTCTCCTGGTTTTACCCCTGCAGTTATGGCTGGAGGTCGATCATTATCGAACGTTGGTTTGTTGGGGGTTACGGCATTTCGGTTAATAAAGTAAAGCGCAGCAACCACACTACCACCAGCTAAAATAGCAATGGCTAAAGCAAAACCAAACAGAAACTTTAGTATGTTGACAAAAATCATATCTTCAACACCATCAAGTTATTAATGAGTTAAAGGCTTAGCCATTAACTGCTGTGTTATCCACTTTAATTTCTCACCTATTATTGCATTTGCACTCGAATCCGTCCCCCCAATAAAAGTACATAAAATCAATTTTCAGTATATGTCCTGGGATAAGGGTTTAAGATTTCAGCCTAGGAAGTAGAAATTGGGAATTATAAATTTAGAAGAGTTATTTTCTGTATCTGTTCCACATTCAACCAAACGGTAAAGGTAACACCCTACATTTTTGCAGCATGCTACGTATATAAGCATCTATTTTTTTGGTTGAAATTTCAGAATTTTCTCTCGATATATAGAAATTAGAACATACTCACAAAGACCTTGCGGGAGTTAGGAAGCCCAGTCCATTTATAACTGGGAGGAAAAACGACGGGGTAATTTATTGCCCCTGAAAAGCTTTTAAAACGAGTAAGAATAAACATCTTTCTTGTGAACTGAAATACAAAATTTATAGTTAATCCCGGCGACTCTTCCTGTTTTAGTCGCAATATCAAAACTTCCACTTTTACGGCACAATACTCGACCGAAGTAAGTTCCTACTTTCTTCCCTTTTGTGACAACAGCTTTGACAATATACCTGCCATGTACCTTTGCTGACAACACCGTCTGGATATAGTTCTTTTGCTTGCTGAAAGCGTCTTACAGCTTTTAATCCCCTAGATTTTGAAGGATTAACTAATAATTAGCCCTCCTGTAAATTGGAGGGTTAATTATTACTAATTTTTTAGCGAGTTCCCCTAAGTAATTCTTACTGTAACTGTTGCTGTATTCTGTCACTCAAAGGATTATGTTTTGAAGCTAGACGCGCCCTACCTGCAGCAGCCCACTCCCGTAATTTTTCAATTTGTTCTTGGGCTGTTCTTGCTAAGGGAATAATTTGAGAAGCAGCTTCTAAAATGTCATCGGTGGTAAAGTCTCGATTCTGACTAAAGCCAATATGCATTGCTTCAATTAAAGTTTGCTCGATTTCGGCTCCAGAAAAATCAGGAGTTTCATAGGCTAATCTTTCAATGTCATAATTTTTGATGTTATGAGGACGTAAGCGAGTTAAATGTACTTCATAAATTGCTTTGCGTTCTTCCTGAATTGGTAAACCGACAAAAAATATCTCATCAAATCTTCCCTTACGCAATATTTCCGGTGGTAAAGCTTGGATATCGTTAGCGGTGGCAACAACAAATACAGGTGAGGTTTTTTCTGCTAACCAAGTAATAAATGTTCCAAATACTCGGCTAGTAGTTCCCGCATCTCCTTTACTACCAAGTCCAGAAAATGCTTTATCTATTTCATCTATCCACAAAATACAAGGAGCAAGGGCTTCAGCTACCTGGATCATCTGTCGCGTCCGGGATTCCGATTCACCGACTAATCCAGCAAACAAACGTCCGACATCCAAGCGTAAAAGTGGTAAATGCCAATGGTGGGCGATCGCCTTTGCAGTTAAAGATTTACCAGTTCCTTGAATTCCGATTAATAGCAAACCACGGGGATGGGGTAAACCATATTGTCGGGCTTTTTCACTAAATGCTCCACCCCGGCGCAATAACCAATCTTTAAGGTTATCTAAACCACCAATATCAGAAATTTGTTCTGTGGCAGGAATGAAATCCAAAATTTGGGTTTGGCGAATGGTTTGGCGCTTTTCAGCTAATACTAATTCCACATCTTCTGGTTGTAATTCTCCGTGGGATGCGATCGCCCGTGCTAAAACTCTACGAATACGCTCCATAGATAAACCCTGACAAGAGCTTACCAAGTCATCCAAAAACTTCGCAGACAGAGAAGTACCAGTTGAAGCTAACAGACGTTCGATCTCAGTTTTTATTTCTGTCTTGGCTGGTAATGGAAAATCCACCACTGTCAAAACTTCCATCAAATCATCAGGAATATTAATGCGCGGCGACAACAGCACAATATTTTTCGGTTGTGACTTAAGAAGGCGGGCAAAATTACGTAGTTTGCGCGCAATCGCTACATCTTCTAAAAATCGGTGATAGTCCCGCAAAATAAACACCGCTGGTGCATTTGGAGATAACTTTTCTACTAATTCCAAAGCTTGTAATGGGTTACGCCGCCCAAAACCTTGGTCATTGGGATTACCCTGGTAACCATCAACAAAATCCCAGATATAAATCGGGCGATTACCTTGATTGGTCGCTTCTTCCCGAATAGCAGCTTCCACCCGTTCCTCTTCATAGGTAGCAATGTAAAGCAAAGGATAACGGGCGCGTAGCAGAAGTTTAAACTCGTCACGGAAGCTCATACTTTAGATCTTAAAAGATTGGTTATTTCTTTTATTGTTAAGGTTTATATTGCGTCTTACAACTCACATTTAATAGATACTTTGATTTTTTTCGGCACTGCTAGAAACCGTAATAGCAGTATCATAAATATTTGAAGCGTATAAAAAGCGCAGCGTAAATTACTTATGTGGAAAGAAAATATTCTCAAGACCACCGACGGTCAAATATTGTGGTGCGATCATGGTACTGGAAAATCCCTTATTTTCTTCCATTTACCGAAAGTTTTACTTCCCGTTTTCACTGTATTTTATACGACCAACGGGGCTCAGGTGGTTCTGCATTGCAGGGTAATATCGAACTCTGCTTTATTAATGAGTGCGGTCACATACCGTAGTTAGAAAAACCTAACAAGGTAAAACAACTGTCGTTGCTCAATAGAGAATGCTAATCAAGAAATTAAGTTATTAAAACATTAATTTTTCCTAGATATTTGCACCAAAAGCATTACACACTGACCAACGCCAAACAACTTATATATTACACCAATAAAAGTTTATGCAATTGTATTACTCAGTAAAAAGCTAAAACCCTTGGTCTATCAATAAAAACTCATCATAATTAGGTAGCGTTATCACGCATATTTTGAATTTACCTGGGTTTGTACTGAGAGGTGCAAAATATGAGACAAGCAATAATGAAATTTCTTGACCCTGAAAGCTAACTAAATTTAAATAATGTCATCACATAGGTGTTGATCGTCCCGTTCCAACTCTGCATCAGTTTTCAAATAATCTTAGATCCAATTGCAAAGATGCTGTATGTAATAGTCACTGGTACACTTTTGGCTTCCCTTGCATCCGCCATCAAGAAGCGACCATTCACTCAACAGGATATGGTCCCTCATCAAATATGACCGAGTGATAGCCCTTCGAATCTATAACTCTAGCAAGCGGGCTTCGCGGATCGGTTCCCTTTCTCAGATGGCTCAACACATGAGTGAAATTGTATTTTGGTTCCCACTTTAGGTCTTTTCGCGCCTTGGAGTTGATATAGACTCGATCAATCCCTTGGAACATCTTCCATCCATAGCGTTGGTAAATTTGCTCGTACTCAGGAACTCGTTTTCGCAACACGCGCGGTGCATTGGTTCGCAGTTCAGTAAGGTCTTCGGTCAAGAAGGGCGTAGTTGCACTGATAATGTATTTCCCAAAACCGATTGATGAGGCGTTTTCGCTGGCCAAAAGGTGCGCACTAACGACATCTTCCAAATCGACACGTCGAAAAAGAAACTCATTAGCTTTCGCATTTTGGTCGTCATAAGATTGGCGCTGAACCCTGTCATCATCTTCTTCTGGGAAGAATCGAGACGTGCGAAGAACAACGCAATTAAGACCCCGTTTCCTATAGAAAAGGTGACAAAGGTCTTCTGCCGCCGTCTTCGTAACACCATATATGTTCCTGGGAATCGGGGTTACTTCCTCTGTAACCCAAACAGCTGGTGTTCCCAGTGGGAGTCTGAGGGCGTTACCAAATACGCTCGTTGTGCTGGTAAACACAAATGATGCCACTCCACAGGCGGCAGCTTCCTCCAGCAAAACCAAAGTTCCATGAATATTCGTCTCGACAAACTCTTGCATGCTGTGAGTGGCAACATGAGGCTTGTGCAACGTTGCGGCATGATAGACAGTACCCACACCTTTCATACAAATTCTGACGCATTCGCGATCGAAGATCGATCCAACCACCGTCGTAAACGGTGATGGCTTAATATCCAGACTGACGACCTCATGATTAGCGTCGTGCAATGTACGAACTAGCGCCTCGCCTAGATGCCCAGAACTGCCAGTGACAAGGATTTTCATACCCATAAGTTTAATTGAACAATGCAGATGAGAACTAATATATTCAATGTCATATGAGATTCTTTTAGCTTCTAGCAATGCCGTAACGCGCTGAACAAATTAGTTAAAATATAGCTAAATCAGTCAATAAGCTTAGACTATTGCAACTAAATATTTTTTTGCAACACAACCAACTTTATATAGTTTGCTTGACAATATTTAGTAAAAATGTATTGTTTTTATTTAATAATGTCATCGCATAAGTGTCTATCTTTCTGTTCCAATTCTGCATTAGTTTTCAAATAATCTTCGATCCAATTGCAGACGTGCTGTAATACAGGTTCAATTTGAAGAAATTTGTCTAAATCCCATAAAATTACTTTATTATCGTTACCTGCAGAAGCAAGTCTTTTTCCATCTGGGCTAAAAGAAATTCCATTAATTCCATCATTATGTCCTTTAAGAGTTCTTACCAAAGAACCATCTAATTTCCACAGTTTAATAGTGGCATCTCCACTTGCAGAAGCAATCATATCTTTTGTGGGATGAAAAGCAACTGCTCTAACTCGACCCGTATGACCCCTAAAAGTTTTGATTACTTTCCCATGAAGATTCCATAGCTTGAGGGTTTTGTCCTCACTTGCAGATACAATTAATTTACCATCAGGACTAAAGGCAACATCATCTATACCCCTGGTATGACCTTCAAGGGTACGGAGTAATTGACCGTCAATGCTCCAAATTTTGACAGTATGATCGCCACTTGCTGAAGCTAGTAATTTGCCATCAGGACTAAAAGTTACTTCTTCTACCCTAGCCCTATGTGCTAACAAAGTTTTTAGCAAAGTACCATCAGGTTTCCAAAGTTTTATAGTCTGATCGTCGGAAGCGCTAGCAATAATTTCCCCATCGGGGCTAAAAGCTACACCTTCAACTTCATTCCTATGATCTTTTAGGCTTAATAAGAAGTAATATCTATTATCTTCACGATCAAATTTCCATAGCCCAACAGTATTGTCTTCAGATGCAGAAGCAATTAATTTGCCATCAGGGCTAAAAGCAACATCCTCAACTTTATCACTGTGGCCTCCAAGTTTATTTTTATCTTCTTCTAAAACCATAATCAGTTTTCCTTGGGAAGTCCAAAGTTTTATGGTTTTGTCATCAGAAGCTGAGGCAATAATCCGATCTATTCCTTCTGGAGATCTGATCTTAACAGGACTGAATTCTACGCTTTCGATTTCATCGTTATGTCCAGCCAATATTGTTAGTAAAGTCTCGTTTGGTCGCCAAATTTCTATTCTACTGTCTTCAGAAGCTGAAGCAATAGCTTTTCCGTCAGGACTAAAAGCAACAGATCTCACCTCTTCATTATGCACTTCTAGGCTGCGGAGCAAACTTCCATTAAGTTTCCAGAGTTTAACAGTGTGATCGTCGGATGCTGAAGCAATAGTTTTACCATCCGAACTAAAGGCGAGACCGTCAACTCCTGCTTCATGCTTGTTAAAGGTATATATCTCTTTGCCATCGGTTTGCCATAGTTTAACAGTATTATCATCGGAAGATGAGGCAATAATATTACCATTGGGGCTGAAAACAACTCTATTAACACCAGAGTTATGACCTTTAAGGGTTTTTAATAAAGTACCGTCAATTTTCCAGACTTTGATCGTACCATCTCCACTAGCCGAAGCAATAAGCTGACAATTAGGACTAAAATTTACTCCCCTAACTTGATCGGTATGTCCTTCTAAAGTTCTCAATAAAGTACCATCAGTTTCCCAGATCTTCGCAGTATTGTCATCTGAACCTGAAACAATGAGTTCACATTTTTTACCAAAAGCAACACTGTTAACTCCAGCGTTATGACCTTTGAAAGTGTTCAGTAAAGTCCCATTTGTCTGCCAAAGTTTGACCGTTCCGTCCTGACTTGCAGAAACAATGTATTTCCCGTTGGGACTAAAAGCAATTCCTCTAACCCAATCACCATGACCTTCAAAGGTTTTAATTAGGGTACCATCCATTTGCCAGAGCTTGATGGTTTGATCTCGACTCGCCGATGCAAGGAATTTACCATCAGGACTAAAAGCAACGTCATAAACTGCACCTGTATGTCCAGACAAGATATTTTTCTCTTTTACCTGGTATGCTGCCTGTAAAAGTACTTCTTCTACCTGATTCTGAAGTTTTTTATCTTTCCAATATAAACCTTTCAATTTTTGCCTTGCTCTTAAGGCTTCGATCGCAGCATCTAAACTTCGATTCAAAGCAAAGGATTCCTCTGAAGAAGCAATTATTGCTTTAATTTCGTTAACTAGTGCTCTATGGAACTGAAAGAAAGCTACCATTCCCAACGTAGCAGAGACAGCTAATGCAGTGCTTACTGAAGTTAATAAAATTCTCTGTAATTTAGAAACTTCTCGCTGCTTTGCCAATCGCGCCTCAGCTTCTTGAGTGCGAGCCATTTCAATTTTTTGAACTTCCCGATTGTTTACTACATGGCTAGCAGCTAAATACTGATAATCTAAATAATTCAAACTATGTTCGTTTGACCAAGCTTGGGCTTCTTCTAGAGATAAACCTCGTAATAATTGTGACTCATCTTTGCGTTCGGAATTTAACCAAGCTTTCAATGATTCGGAATAAGGTCTGAGTTTTGCTAATTGTTTTTCTACCCAGTTTCTATCAAATACTTCTTCGTAGATGCGGTTATAAATTTTTATTCGCCCGTTGTGTCTTTTAACTAATCCACTAAGTAATAATTCGACTTGTTCGTCAATTGCTTCATTTGCTGATATCGAATCTAGGTCTATGATTTGCTGATAAAGTCCTAATAGGCGTCCAGTTTTTTTAGTATTGACTTGGAAGCGATCGCTAATAGTACGTAAATGAGGTGGCTCATCTTTAGATGCCCACTGATCGGTAATATAATTTTTAACCAGTTCAGAAATTGAAATGATATTGGGAGTACCTATTTTTTGGGCATAGTACTTAACAGTTAGGCGGCATAGTTTCTGAGTTAGAAATGGCTGTCCGCCAGTCCAAGCTAATATGTTTTTGAGCACTTCTTGAGGATTTTTTACTTTCCCCACCAAACCCCTAATTAATGGTTGGGCTTCTTCAAAAGTAAATCCACCTAGTTCAATCGCCCGACCAATATTGAAAGGAGCTCTACTTTTGTTGGCAATTAAATCTGAAGGTGTTGCAACTCCCAACAAGGTGAAAGTGATAATTTTATTTTGAACACAAGCACGGATCAGTGCAAAAAAATCGTCGGTGTTGAAAGGTAGGCTTAAAGTACTATCAATCTCATCGATAAAAATTACTATTGGTTGTGGAATTAGAGTAGGTAGAACATCTTCCAAAAACTCACCCAAAGAACTGACTGGCGAAATATATTGACGTTTTTCCAACCATTTACGCAAATTGAACTTTTGACTCAGTCCTAAGCTACGAACTAAAGATAGGGTTATATCGGCATACCATTGTTTCTCGGTTGTATTATGACTACCAAGACCAGACAAATCAACAACACCACAAGCAACACCATCATTCATTAACCTCTGGGTTACTCGCACTTGCAAACTGGATTTACCTATTTGACGACAATTGAGTACATAGCAAAACTCTTTAGCTTTTAAAGCTTGGTAAAGTTCTTTATCAGCTTTTCGTATTACATAGCTCGGAGCATCAATTGGTAAACGCCCACCTACTTGATATTGGTAATTTGTTAACTTTTCGGTCGCCATTAGTTCAAGGTGAGTTCAATTAAATAGCACTACAAAGTCGAGCCAAAATAGACCGCGACTTGGTATCAGCAAAAAATTTAAATAAACCCCCTTATAAGGGAAGATTATCATTATTTGGTTTGTCCAGTAATCTTTTTGTGAAGCGTTGTGCTTATGAGTCGCAAATTAAATTTCAATGGTTTAGCTCGATTTCTAAGTTCTAATATGCTGACGGAAATACTGCCGATACAGTTCGCACCTAGATATTACAGCATTACCTAGAAGAGATACTAAGCCTATACTATTTAATTTGAAAGCTAGCATTTGTTCCAATTCTACAGGTCCCGTACATTTTAGAACCTGTTCGTAGGCTGAAATTAATTCCATATCCTCTTGGAGGTATCCTAAAAGTTGACGTAGATGACTGCGATAAATGCCTGATTCTGTCGCTGCAGATTTTACAAGATAATCCCAGGTTATATGTCTTAATGCCAAGTTGTACAAGGTTAGGCGAACTAAAAAAGGGTGACCGCCCAACAATTGCATAAACTGCTTTAGCCTTTGTGGTGATAATTCTAAATTATGTAACCGAGCAAGCTTATAGACTTGTTCGGATTTGAATGTCTGTAATTCAATTGCAACTCCTACATTAAAAGGAGATTTATTGGTGTCTAAAGGAATGTAAACTTCTGTAGAATGGATAATAATTAATCGTAAGTTGCGCCACACCTCACTCCCTTGGGTTCCGTAGGAAGCTTCCTCATACCAAGAACGCAGCATGCTGAAAAAATCATCAGCAACTTCCAAGTGACGAAATACTTCATCAACTCGATCCAGGGCTAACACAAGAGGTCTTTTTAGGGCTGGTAATAAAAATTCTTGAAAGTAATGGGTACAGTTGCTTTTACTCCCATAAATTGAACTCCAATGATGCTCGAGTTGATATTGCTCTCCTTCCAAACCCAATTGGTGAGCGATCGCGCTACAAAACCACTTCAATAAGCGATCCAAATCAGTAAAAACTTTGGCGTCAGCTTTTTGGAAACTTAATGCAACCGTGTAGTACCCAAATTGTCTAGATTTTTCCAGAATCCTCACCATCAATGAGGTTTTACCCATTTCTAATGGTGCTTTTATTCGCAGCAAAGCCCCCGGTTGTAAAATTGTTTCGTAGCACAGCGATTCACCAGGAACGCGTTCTATATAAAATGGGGAGTTTAAAGGTACTATACCTTTAGGAAATTCTAGTTCTCTTTTTTCATGTGTCGGTACTAGTCTATTTTGAAACTGTTGCCTGAGAACTGAACGAAAGTTATTTTTGGTGATTTTCTCCCCAAAAGCATTAGATAACTTTTGCCATAATTGAGAACCAACACTCCGAATGTAATCAGCATCATAACCACAAGTGTTAGCAATTTCTTGGTAAGTATTTCCTTCCCAACATTTACGGAATACTTGTTCCTGAACAACGCTTAAACGGTCGGGGTGAAAAACTTCGTCTAGAATAGATAACGTATCTTCTATAGTCATTATAATTTAACGCTATTTTATAAAAAGCGGAAAAATTCGACAGTTACTTTTAGCTGCAATCAATGAGAAAAGTCGTATTCTGATTTGCAACTATAAAAGTGAAATACTATGTACTTAAGAACCCTTGATTTCTTAATCGAACTGCTATATTTGAGTCAAGTAAAGGCTTATAAAATCAGTATTTTGACTTGTTATTATACAAATATATACATATTAGACAAAAAGAAATAGCCGAAAGCGACAATTTATGTCTTACCAAAGGGTAGCTGTTTCTCTGGGAGGTCGAAATTACCATTCATGTGAGTTATTTTTCACTTAGCAAACAACATGTAATACTAGCAAAAAATTACAGACATTGAACTAATTTATGTAGTATTAAACCCGAATAAGTAAATACTTCAATAAATGTCAAGCATTTTGCATAAAATAGACAAATTTTAATTGAAGATAGTTGAGGTATCTTTATATTTCCTCGCTTTCGGGGATAACGAATCAAAGGTATTTAGCTCTTAAATCTTTATTGAAAATAAATAACAATAAAAATTAATAAATTCCCTTCAATATCTATTGTTGATATTGAAAGGATCTTATAGCAGATAGCAGGTAAGTAAGGTATAGATAAATAGCTAAAATTTAGGCGTAAAGCTTATTCCATTCTTAACTCCTGTATTCTGCTCTTTATCTGGTCCAAGGAATTTGTCGCATCTTAGTCAAAGCTTTTACTAATGCCTGCTGTTTTTGCATCGTATTCTGCAAGTTATCAGTTTGCTTATCGAATTCTTGTTGTAGTTGATATTCTTGAACTGCAAAGGCAAATTGTTTACTAATTTCGCGGGCTAAGTCAATTTCTTTTGCACTCCATTCACAAGATAGAGTCTTAGTGGTATCTCGCCAAGCATTAAGAGATTGGCGAGGGTATAATTGTCTTTGATCTGATTCAAACTCTCCCGCCCAAAAAGTTTCTCGCTCTAATTTGTTGCGAAAAATACTTAAATATCCCAATAAGTGCTGACGATACTGGAGTGGAATCATTAAGAGACTACAGACTTGAGAACCTTGAAAAGCAACCTGCAAAAAGCGTAATTCGTGAACTTGATATATATCTGAAATTGCCCAAATATCATAATCACCAGATTTATAATATTCTTGCCAAACACTATACTGTTCCATCAATTGGTATTTTGCTAGTTTTGGCATTACAGGCTGTTTACCATGGGTATAAAGCTTGAGACTGTCGCTGGAATTTTCCAGACAGTCTATAAAGCTGTCAATTTTGTTTCCCTCACTTTTTTTAGCAATACAAAGCCTACCTCCAGAACCACCAAATGCAACAATAGCTTGCGCCAAAGCAGCTTGTAATTCTACCGTAGATAATGAATGCAATAGAGTAACGACATGCTTGATACTATTTTCTCTAAGATTTCTCTCTGGTACTTGGGAGAGAAGAGTATTTTGAGCAATTGCTACTGAAATTTGCTCAACAACCATTTGAACCAATTCCAGATCTGCTTCTGAAATCAAACGTGGTTTACTGTGGTGACATGCTAATAAACCCCAGAGTTTTCCATCATATAAAATAGGTAAGACAACAGATGATTTGACACCGATGGCTGTCAAATACTCCAAATGACATGGGTCTACTGCACGATAGCAAATTTCTTCAGAAAGGATCTCTGCCGTTTCCAAATCATATAGTGCGCTTTGAGCAATTTCTTTAGTGTCAACATTCACAATTGACCGCACTCGTACCTTAAGATATAACTCACGAGTTTCAGCAGGAATTTCATCACCAGGAAAATGTAATCCCAGCATAGATGGTAAACCATCATCATTTACAGATTCAGCAATTACCTCACCGCTTCCATCCAGGTTAAACTTACAGACTTTTACCCTATCAATTCCCAGGAATAAACGCAGATCTGCAGCAGCAGCGGTCAAAATGACTTTTAATTCTAACTTTTGACGGATATATTTTGTTATCTGACGTAATACAGTTGTCTCATTGATATTACTATGCATTTCCTAAATTCAGTTTAAGTTGATTTAATGTTTAAATTTGCATTTAAAGAGTATTTTTTTAAATTTTTTAACGTTAGAGTTTTTGGTTCTTAATTCGTAAAATAATCAGAATATTCAACCAAATACTTCATAAGTTATAACTGGATAACTTATAATTTCAAAACTTAAAACTATTTCCAAGAAATTATTCCATATTGAGCAAGCGATATTAATAGAAGAATATCTAAGTAGTGATTATTTGACAAATTTAGGGAGAAATAATTTATAGAAATATAGTTTTTCAGTATATATTATGCTTGATTCTATATTTTTTTCTCCGATAGCACAATCATAGTTATAAACGCATTAAAATCTACCATGAATCGATTCAATGACAAACAATGACAAAGTTTTTGCCTCTATCCATTACATGCTTGTAAGTATTTAAAATCATGTAAATTCAAACAATATAACTTCTAACCACATACATTAAGCATGTGGTAATTTATCTATGTTTAACCATTGCAAAATATTTTCGGGGACTTCTTCGAAATGTTCTAGCAAGAAATCCATTAAAGCAAGGTGAAGTAAATCATTTTTTGTTGGGTAGTGCTTATCAGAATTACTTCTAAACCAATTTCTTACAGTAGAATCAGAGCGATCGCAAATTTGAGCAATATCTTTATAAGTAACACCCCATTTTGTGTAGAACTGCTTTGGTGTCATGCCAAAATCCCAGTTTTTATAAAGTGAAATTAGACGCTGTTCTCTCGTGGTGATCTTACGTATCATAGATGTTGCTTTTACTTCAGAATTTTTTTTGTTTCCCAGAGGATATATTCTCATATCTATCTCGTATTTTTGGAACACTCAATCAGTAAACTAAATATTTAAAGTTAAATCTGTGATAAAAAGTATGTCTTTGAAGTAAGGAAATATGGGAAATTGTGAGGAATTGATATTACATAATCACACAGCTACTCAGAATTTTGTCGCAACTGGTTTTAAAATAAGACCTCATTTAAATACAAGAATTTTTGATACTTTTAAAGACCCCACTATAGAAATTAAATATCAGCTGGTTTGATTGCCGTGTTCTTCAGCGTGAAATATCCACAATACTTGCAAAATAGAAGATAAATCTTAAGCAATACCCACATAATTTATTTAAATTAAAACAAGTTAATCACAAAAATGCCGAAAATTTACGGAGTATTTTAAGTAGCATTATAGGCTATGTTTTGAACAAGATTATAAATGATTACATATTTGTGATGTTGTTAGTAGTGATGTCGAGTAATTACTAATCGGTATTAAATTTATCTACTATTCATAACCTATTAGTAACTACTTATAAGAAGAAATGAAAAACCGAAATAATGAATTCAGTCACCTTACAGCAATAGAAAGGACTAAATTATCATTTCCTGCAAACTTTTTATTAAGAAAACAACTACTAAAAGGTAGAATTTTGGACTTTGGCTGTGGCTTTGGAAATGATGTAAAGCTCTTAAAAGCAAAAGGATTGGATATAATTGGGTACGATCCATACTATTTTTCTCAATACCCCTATGGTAAATTTGACACAATAATTTGTTGTTATGTTTTGAATGTTTTATTCCCTGAAGAACAAGCGAATGTTTTAATGGAAGTATCACATTTATTAAAACCTGGAGGTAAAGCTTACTACGCGGTGAGGAGAGATATTATCAAAGAAGGTTTTCGAGAACATTATGTCCATAAAAAACCAACCTACCAATGTATCGTTAAGCTTCCCTTTAAGACTGTATATTTAAATGATAATTGTGAGTTTTATGAATATACTCACTACAATCAACAAATTAATTCATCAGAACGCTGTATATTTTGTAATCCGCATAAAAATCTCAAACTATTGACCGAATCTGCCACAGCTTATGCAATGTATGATGGTTATCCTGCAAGTAAAGGTCACGTTTTAGTTATTCCTAAACGACATATAAGTAACTATTTTGACTTAGCCTTTAAAGAGCAAGCTGCTTGTTGGTTGATGGTAAATAAAGTGCAAGCATTGATCGCTAAAGAATTTGCACCTGATGGATTTAATGTGGGAATGAATATCAATCGGGATGCGGGACAAAATGTTATGCATGCCGGGATTCATATTATTCCGCGTTATAAGAGTGATGTTACCGGTGCTAAAGGTGGAATTAGAAGTGTGATTCCAAGACGTAGCATGGCATTAAAATAAGCACTAACATACAAGTACTAACATACATGTAGCAATACTTGTATGATGCTGCAACAACTTCTGTTGCCATTTTTCAAGTTATTGAAAATAATATTCTCCAATAGAATCAAAAAATTCGAAATTAGCATTTCCCATAGAGTATTTATACATTACAGATTTTCAGCTGGTGCATTTTACTCCAGCTTGAATAGTAACTAATGTACTTGGAAGTGCCATATGCTGCTAACAGCCTTACCACGATTAAACTTGAGATCTTTGATGGTAATAAGGGGATTTATTTCCCTTTGGATGAATCTTAATCAAGTCGAATCTGTATTCGATATTGTGGAGGGAATGCGATATAACAATGCGACTAAATTAGCCGCAAATTACCTCAAGACAAAACCAGAAGTTGAGGAAATAATCAACGAACGTTATGTCGGAGCAACACCAAATCTAGATGTTTTGCTGGAATATCCGGAAGAATCTTTAGGTTATATATATGCTTCTCATATGAAGAAATTAGGTTTTACACCGGGTTCCTATCGTAAGATAAAAATTGAAGATGACATCAGCTATATTCTTTTTCGCATGAGGCAAACTCATGATATCTGGCATGTAGTAACAGGATTTGATACAAGTCAGATGGGAGAATTAGGAATTCAATCATTTAGTCTTGCTCAAACCCGTTTACCTATGCCAGTGATATTATTAGCTGGAGGATTGTTTAGAACTATTTTTCAAAGTCCAGAATTACTTGGAACTTTGTTAGAACAGCTTACTTCTGGGTATACGATGGGCTCTAAAGTGAAACCATTATTTGCTCAAAAGTGGGAAGCAAATTGGGAGAAGCCTTTGTCTCAGTGGAGAGAAGAACTAGGTATTAATTTATTACATACTTGCGTTTCTGACTAAATAACTTGTTAGTGAATAATCCCTATTAGTATTAACTAGACTCGGCTTTTATTGAATTTTGAGAAAGTCTTAACAATAAATTAGATAGTGTCAGCAATAAAGATTTAAATTTTATAAACTTAAATCTTGTAGTCATAAATTTATCAGATGAAATTATAAATTTATACAAATAATTCTCACTATATCCTTGAATATGCTCAAAAATATTCAAAGTGATTTAACCGAGCTTATTTTTCTATGCCCTACCGAATGTCACGGCGTGCTTACGCTGAAACCTATGGTCCCACAGTCGGCGACCGCGTCCGACTTGCTGATACAGAATTATTTATCGAAGTCGAACGAGATTTCACTCAATACGGTGAAGAAGTAAAATTTGGTGGCGGTAAAGTAATTCGCGATGGAATGGGACAATCTCCCATCTCTAACAGTGATGGTGCTGTTGATATGGTAATAACTAATGCTTTAATTCTCGATTGGTGGGGTATCGTTAAAGCAGATATTGGCATTAAAGACGGCAAAATATTTAAAATTGGTAAAGCTGGAAATCCTTATATTCAAGATAATGTAGATATTATTATTGGTCCCGGAACCGAAGCTGTAGCTGGTGAAGGAATGATTCTGACAGCTGGTGGTATTGATTCCCACATTCACTTTATTTGTCCCCAACAAATCGAAGTTGCGATCGCATCTGGAATTACTACAATGTTGGGTGGCGGTACAGGTCCTGCGACTGGCACAAATGCTACTACTTGTACCCCAGGTCCTAATAATATTTACCGAATGCTGCAAGCTGCTGATGCTTTTCCAGTTAACTTAGGGTTTTTGGGTAAAGGTAATAGCAGTCAACCTCAGGGATTAGTCGAACAATTGCAAGCCGGAGCGATGGGCTTAAAACTGCATGAGGACTGGGGAACTACTCCTGCTGCGATCGATACTTGTTTGAGTGTTGCTGATAAATATGATGTTCAAGTTGCAATTCACACTGATACTCTCAACGAAGCAGGTTTTGTAGAAAATACCATCGCTGCTTTCAAAAACCGGGTCATTCACACTTATCATACTGAAGGTGCAGGGGGCGGACACGCACCAGATATCATTAAGGTTTGTGGGGAAGCTAATGTTTTGCCATCTTCTACTAATCCTACCCGTCCTTATACTTTAAATACTTTAGACGAACATCTGGATATGTTGATGGTGTGTCATCACCTCGACCCTGCAATTCCAGAAGATGTTGCTTTTGCTGAATCCCGCATTCGTAGAGAAACCATAGCTGCAGAAGATATTTTGCACGATCTCGGAGCCTTTAGCATGATTGCTTCTGATTCTCAGGCAATGGGACGTGTTGGTGAAGTCATAATTCGTACTTGGCAGACAGCCCATAAAATGAAAGTTCAGAGGGGTAATTTATCTAAAATTCCTCAAGGAGAAGAACAAAGAGCAGATAATTTTCGGGCAAAAAGATATGTAGCTAAGTATACAATTAATCCGGCGATCGCTCACGGCATTTCTGAGTATGTGGGCTCGGTGGAAGAAGGGAAATTAGCTGATTTATGTTTGTGGCGTCCGGCTTTTTTCGGGGTGAAACCGGAGATAGTTATTAAGGGTGGATTTATCGCATGGTCGCAGATGGGGGATGCAAATGCAAGTATTCCCACACCACAACCCGTTCACATGCAACCAATGTTTGGTAGTTTTGCAGGAGCGCGTCACGCGACTTCATTGACTTTCATTTCCCAAATTTCCCTGGAAAGGGGAATTCCTAGTCAACTTGGTCTACAAAAGAAAGCGATCGCAGTTTCTGGAACTCGTAACTTGAGCAAGAGGGATATGAAGTTAAATGATGCCTTACCTAATATCGAAGTCGATCCAGAAACCTATGAAGTAAAAGCAGATGGTGAATTATTAACCTGCGAACCCGCTACAGTTGTCCCCATGGCACAGAGGTATTTTTTGTTTTGAAGTATTTTATATTTGCAAGTGTGACTAATAGAACTCCTAAAATCCTCAGATAAAATCAAGATCGGGATTTTGAGCCATAATCTCAGAAATTTCGTCACTTTCAGACACTTCTCGATCAAAAATCTCTTTAAGAAATTTATGATATGCCTTGTAAACGCGCGTAGAACCATCATCATCAGTGACGATAAAAAAGGGTGCAGCTTCTACGTTATATTTTGACGCTAAAGCAAATCCTTCACTTGATGGTTCGCGCTCGTCAGCAACTATAATTTCATTAATTTGGTCAATTAATCCCAAATCTTTTAGTTCTTTGAGGACTTTGGCAGACTTAGGACAATCGTTACCATTCAATGTTATCTTTTTGACGATTGTAATATGCATAGTATGTAGTAAGTAGTTATTTGGGATTTTGTTAATGTAGCTATTTTAATTTTGAATAAGTTTTAAGTAATATCTACTTAGTTACTTTTCGAGCTAGAGTATTCAAAGCATTCTCAATTCTTTGAACAGCTTCTTCACCACAATTCTTAAACTTATGGCGGAAAGATAGATATTTTGGACTGTTATAGCCAAGCCATACTTGCCCTTTTTCATCTTCCCAAATAAGTGCTTTTTGTGGTAGATCTATTGCTGCGCTTTGATTGCACTGCATTAAAGGCGTACCGGCTTTAGGATTACCAAATATGATTAACCGAGTTGGGCGTAGCTTTTGCTTTACAGATTCTGCTCCTGCTTGGTGGTCAACTTTTGCAACAATGTTTAAACCTTGCTCTTTGGCAAAAGATTCAAAGCGCTGGGCTGTTTCTGGAACACTGTAGATACTTTTGAATCTTAGTATCCCATCTTTTTTATTATTACTGATTATAGGACTTGCGTAAGCAGGAGTAATAAATATGCCGCATGCCAAAATAGTTAAGAAAAGTTTTTTCATAATTTTTTGAAATCAATTATAAATTTTGAAATCAATTATAAATTTTTGAAATAAAATGCAAATAGAATTGTTGATTCCAGTTAAACAATCTACCTATTTGGGTAATATACTACTTTTCCATGAGGTTTTATCGTGTTAGAAATGGCTAATTTAAACTAGGTTAATACAAACACGTGAAACCCGAAAATAATACTCAAATAGTACTACTAATTTTGGTAGCTCTTAACATAATTTCTACAACGCTGCACTACACGGATAATGCTATCTTTGTCGAGCAATACCCCGAACCCGAATGGTTTACGACAGTAGGAGTTTTTGCCACTCTGATTCTTATGACACCTTTTGGATTATTGGGTTATTGGCTATATCGGAAAGGACTTTTTTGGTGGTCTTACCTGTGTCTGGGTTTTTATTCCATTACTAGCGTTTCCAGTCCGGGACACTACCTGTATCCAATGGTAATTCCAATGTCGGTCAAGATGCATTTGTTGATTTGGTGTGATGCGATCGCTGGATTATCTCTAATTGGTTTTATTATCTGGTCTGGATTATTTCTACAAGAATGGCAAAAAGGCAAAAAATTGAAATTTAATCAACAAAATAAGTAGTGGTAATTGGTAAATGGTAATTGGTAATTGGTAATTACTTTTCCGATTACCTATTACCCATTACCAATCTTGAAAGATTAATTATTCTGTGCTGTATTCATCGAGTGGAAACCACATTCTTTCATTGTTGCTTCTTCCCACCACCAACGACCTTGACGTTCGTGTTGATGTGGTAAAACAGTTCTCGTACAGGGTTCGCAACCAATACTAACAAAACCTTTGTCATGTAGCTGGTTGTAAGGAACATTGTTAGCTTCAATATATTGCCAAACTTGCTTTGAAGTCCAATTAGCTAACGGATTGAATTTAATTAGAGTACGTTCTGCAGTCGAAAAAGCTGAGTCAATCTGAATTACAGGAACGCTTGCACGAGTGGCAGGGTTTTGATCTCTGCGTTGACCTGTAATCCAAGCATCGAGATGGGCTAGTTTGCGGCGTAGTGGACGCACTTTACGAATACCGCAGCATTCTTTGTGACCATCCTCATAAAAACTAAATAATCCTTTCTCTCTGACTAGATTTTCGACTTCTGTTGAATCGGGGAAAATTACATCTATTTTAATGCGATATTGCTTTCTTACCCTGTCGATAAATTTGTAGGTTTCCGAATGCAGACGACCTGTGTCGATGGAAAATACTTGAATATCTTTTTTGATTTTAGATGCCATATCAACCAGAACAACATCTTCCGCACCGCTGAAAGATATGGAAATATTGTCAAACTGCTCTAGAGCGAAGGCGAGAATTTCTTGCGGACTTTTTGTCGCATATTCTGCTTCAAGTTTGCTAATATCGGCTGATTTAATTAAACTCTCTTTAAGATCGGTCAAAATCCCCTCCTTATTATACCGAGTCATGCACAACTGCATTTAAAGATATAAGTTACTCTTTAAGTGATTGACATTTGAATTCAAACTTTGCGATCGCAAATTGTCTGAGCCCCAACTTTTGGCATTCAAAAACTTTTGAGTCGTATCCTCTATCCTAAACTGTTACGAGCACTACAAAAATATATAAGTGGCAAATGACTTGAAATCCTAATAAAATTTGGGCTTTAAGATGTAGGTCGAAAAGCAAAAATGAAGCTAGTATCAAATCCTATGGCGTTGATGGTGTTTTAGGGAGCTTTTCGGATTCGGAAGATGTCTTAGAGATCCATTCCGGTTCTGATTTGTCCGGGTTAAAAGTATCAGTATTCGAGCTTAATTTTTAACTTATTGAAGTTTAAAACACAACTCAGCCTGTGAAAATTTGAGTGTTTCCAGAAACTAACTCTAATAAATTGCCTGCTAAGAAATAACTCAACTAGAATAGTGATCGTTAAACTAAGGGGAAACAACATGGAAGCGACAAAGGTTGTTCGCTCAAAAACCTACAAAAAATTAGAGGAACGCCTGCGTAGTTTAGTCGGAAAAGCTATCCGCGATTACAATATGATCGAAGATGGTGACAAAGTTATGGTATGCCTTTCTGGCGGCAAAGATTCCTACACAATGCTCGACATATTGCTGAGTCTTCAACGTCGCGCTCCCATAAATTTTGATATTCTGGCGGTAAATTTAGATCAAAAGCAACCAGGATTTCCCCAACATGTTTTACCAGAGTATTTGCAATCTTTGGGTGTAGAGTACCGAATAATTGAAGAAGATACTTACAGCATCGTTACAGAAGTGATTCCTCCAGGAAAAACCATGTGTGGTTTATGTTCGCGCTTGCGCAGAGGAATTCTTTACCGAGTTGCTAATCAAGAAGGTGCAACAAAAATTGCTTTGGGACATCATCGAGATGATATTGTCGAAACTTTATTTTTAAATATGTTTCATGCAGGTAAGCTTAAAGCTATGCCTCCCAAACTCCTAAGTGATGACAAACAAAATGTGATTATTCGACCTTTAGCATATTGTCCGGAGCATGATATCCAGAAATATGCAGAGATTAAGGAGTTTCCGATTATTCCATGTAACCTTTGTGGTTCTCAAGAGAATTTACAAAGAGCGCAAATAAAGCAAATGCTTCAGGCTTGGGAACAAGCATATCCTGGAAGAATTGACAGTTTATTCCGCAGCACACAAAATGTCACGCCTTCCCATCTTGCAGATACTCAGTTATTTGATTTTTCAGGCTTAAGCCAAGAATAAAGATGAGAATTTAATAACCTGTAATTCTGAAATTTGGAATGGTGCGTTACGCGATGCTAACAGCACCCTACTTTTGTACTTTATTTAATCCACATTCCTAA
>JGI1201J43222_100146_pt1 | contig 24224 bp, 20 predicted proteins | sample MastesBC008_FD_43222 | JGI IMG/M metagenome (IMG submission 43222) | reverse complement strand
GACTATGTGTACTGGCCGAATTAGGCGCCGCGCGCTATCGGGCGCGTGCTTCTGCCTGCTTGCCTGGGTCATGACGCGTGTGGCCGCGGTGGCGGGCGAGATGATCACCATTCCCGGCGGTGCGGGCCGGATGGGCTCGGACACGGGCCTGCCCGATGAACGTCCCGCCCATGATATTGAGGTGCAGAGCTTCCGCCTTGACCGCAGCCCGGTAACGGTTGCGGACTTTGCGGCATTCATCAGAGCGACCGGTCGTGAGACGGATGCCGAACGCCTGGAGGGCGGCGCGGTGATGAGCTTCGGCACCGGCCAGTGGCGGCTGGTGCCCGGCGCGACCTGGCGGACGCCCTATGGCCCGCAGGGACCGGAGGCACAGGCGGACCACCCGGTGACCCAGGTCTCCCACAGCGACGCGGAGGCCTATTGTCGCTGGCGCGACAAGCGCCTGCCGACCGAAAAGGAATGGGAGTTCGCCGCCCGGGCCGGTCAGGACGGTGAGCCCGTCTATGCCTTCGGCGACAGGCTGCTGCGGGAAGGAGAATATCTGGCCAATGTGTGGACCGGCATCTTCCCGGTGCTGAACACCGCTGAGGACGGCTTCAAGACCACGTCTCCGGTGGGGGCCTTCGGCACCACGCCGATTGGTCTAACCGACATGGCAGGCAATGTGTGGGAATGGACCAGCTCGCCCTATGCCCCCTATGGCACCGATACGCCGCAGGCGGACGATCCGGCCGCCCCCCGCGTCCAGCGCGGGGGGTCCTATCTCTGTGATCCGAAGCTGTGCCACGGCTTTCGCGTGTCGGCACGCGGCCACGCGACAGCGGATTCTGCACATATGCATGTGGGCTTCCGCTGCGCCGCGGACGCTCTGAACTGATCGGATGCGCGAAGGCGGGCGCGGGCTGTTTAAGCCTTTCACCCGCCCTCGTGTGGCGGTCAGATCAGGAGGCGCGGCGCAGTGCCTCGCCTTCGGTTGCTTCCGCCGCCCGGACCGTGGCCTCCAGAAGCTCGAGAACCCGCGCGGAGGCTGTCTCGACTTTCTCTACGGCCGCATGGGCCCCGTCGATGTCCCCGGCATTGTAACACTTGGCGGCCTCGAGCCCCCAACGGTGAACATCCGCATGCGGCGCTTCCAGCTCGCGGAAGGGTGCAAGGTCCCGATAGGGCGCGGCTGCGTCGCTGTAATAGAGCTTGCCGAGGCGGCAGGAATGATGATCGGCCAGCTCGTCCGGGCGCAGCGACTGGCGGCCGGTGAGCATGTCCGCAAGGCGTTTCTTCCAGATCACGTGGTCCGACATGGCGATGCGCAGAACCTTGTGCGGCACGTCGAATTCGACGAACTGTGCAAGCTGGCCGCCGGTGGTCTTTTCCACCCGATCCATGCTTTCGGTGATGGCGCTCAGGGCCTTCACATTGCCGGCCGAGTCCGTCGCGATCTTGGCGATGCCGGCGGCGACCTCGTCGGAGGCAGCCGTCTGCTCGCGCAGGATGGCGGTGACCTGATCCATGCGGCCGGACACATCCGCCACCGTGTCGCGCAGGGTCTGCATCGTCTCCGAGACCTGGGTCATCGCGTCCTGGCCGGATTCAACTGCGTCGTTGGCGCCGGTCATGGCAGATTCGATCTTGGTCATCTCGGTAAGCAGGGATTCGATCCGGCCACGGATCTCTTCGGTCGCTGTTGCGGTCTGCTTGGACAGCGACTGAACCTCGTTGGCGACCACGGCAAAGCCCTTGCCCGCCTCACCCGCGCGCGCGGCCTCGATGGTGGCATTGAGGGCCAGGAGGTTGGTCTGGCTGGCGATGTTCTCGATGGTTTCAACGATGGCGCCGATGGTGCGGGAGGAATCCGCAAGCTCGGTGACCAGCGATGACGTGATCTCCATGGCGCGGCTGATGTCATTCATCCGCGTGCTGGCATCGTTCACCACCTGGGCGCCGGTGGAGGCGCGCTCATTGGCGGAATTGGCGATGTCCGCAACCGTCTGGGTCGTCTCGGACATGCGCTGGATGCCCGCGCTGGTCTGCTCGATGGCAGCTCCGATGGCCTGTGCTTCGCCATCCATGTGCTGGATGTTGCGCAGGATTTCGCCGGAACGGATCGACGCCTCGTTGACCGCAATCGACACGTTGACGGAGGAATCCATCAGATTGTTGGCAAAGTCGTTGCCCTGCGACGCCGCAGACGCGGTGGCGGCCGTGTCGCTGTAGACGCTGAGCGCGGCCTGCATGTCGAACATCAGGATCTTCGAAAAGGCAGAGATGGCTTCCGTCGCCTTGCGGCCGCTGAACCGGTTGGCGCTGCCCAGAAGCTCATTCACCCGCGCGGTGACGAAGCTGTAGCCGGAAATGTACCAATGCGGCGTGAGCCCGATCATGTGATGCACAGCACCGATGCGGCGGGCGCGCTCCTCGAAGGCAGCGTCCGGGCCGGTCTCGAAAAGGGCAAGCCAATGCGCCAGCTGCTTGTTGGCCAGCAGCTTCGTGCTCTTGCCGCTGTGCGTGACCAGCGCCGCCATGTCCGGCTGCGACATCACCCAGCCATAGAAATCCTCCAGGATGCCGGGCAGGGCCTCGCGAAGGGCGGGGAGGTATTTGCGGACAAGCGCCTTTTCCTCGGGAGTAAGTGTCAGGGGAGAAACCGGCGCTTGCATTCTTAACACCTCACGCAATTACAAAAGCAATTCGGCGGGAAACCTGACCGAATTGCGTTAAGGATCACCGAACCCGTGCAGGTTGCGGTTCCACTATTTCTGCGTGTTAAATCAGACGTGCAATGATCCGGTGCTCAGGACACGGATGAATGGTGGCGCAGCGCGGGATGGGGCATGCGCGCCGGGCACGAATGTTATCCTCGACATGCTGGCTGCCGCCCAAGGGGGCGGGGCCCAGCGGCGCCAGCCTGAGCGAACGACAACCAAGTCGTGCCGACAAGTCGCCAGACCTGGTTTGCAGCGGGAAACAGAGAGCGTAGGCTGGCCCATCTATGCTGGTGTCAGGTTGAAGGCCCCGGCGTCGAACAGGGGGAACTACTGTGGCCGGATATCAAATCCCTGGAGTGGCGATACCTCAGGCAAGGCATGGTGAGGCGGACCCCGCGGGAGGGCGCGGGAGAGCTTTTGCATTGATCCGCAGCGCGGGTGCCACTTTGTGGCAGTGGGGCTGTTACCTGAGGCTCCATGTCTCCGCATTGATGCAAAGGTTTCGGAGCGCTTGCCTGGCGGCGGCTCTAAGCGGTGCCTTGGGTTTGATCCCCGTTCCTGTGCAGGCAGAGGAGAAGATCGCGTCAAGCGCGCTGCGGGAGTTGCTGAACTCCGGCGTCAGCGTTGAGGAACTGGCGGATGACATCACATCCCTGATCATAGGGCGCGATGGCCGGGTTCTGAAATGGTCTGCCGGTCGTCCCAGGGAACTGACGATTCACGTCATCAGGAGCCGTGCTCCGATGAAGAGCCCTGATCCAAAAATGGAGTCGGACGTAGAGCGGGCCGAAGCGGCTGGTCTACCTGACCTCGCGCGGAAAACTGCGCACGTCATCGAAAGTATGATGGGTCAGCATTGGGAAGTAAACTTTGCAGAGAAGCGCCCGAGCCAACCGTACTGGACTGACATTTATATAATAATTTACAAGGAGAGAAGACAATCCGACGTGGGTATTGTAAATGGTTTCTATGGGAGTTTTTGCACTAGGCCGAGCTGCTACAGAAGCGGAATAGACGGCAGTCGCAAGACAAAGCCGTTACTTGAAGACAGACAGCGAGATGCCGCGCGTGAAGAACCAATTTTTGAACCCAGTCGCGGGCCTGTGGGCTGGTTCGAGTATGCAAATGGCAGAGGCGCGCGTGTGCTGTCGAGCATGAGCTTTGAAACAGCTCATGTCTCAGCGTCTGTATATGCATCCAGTCAGCGCGAAATCTCCTTCTCACGATGCCTTGCAATTCAAAGGGAAAACCCGCGTTGGCTGCGAGCCGAGTTTCTGGAGTGCTGGCTGCGCGCAATGGGGTTTGTCGGGAGTTCAGAGCTTTTTCCCCAGGCCGTGTTGGGCGTGAGGCTCCCTGAACGGGAGGACTATTTCCTGAACGGTGAGGCCGCCGTGACAGGGGAAGAGTATGCCGGGAAGCTGCCAAATGACCTGCATCCTCTGGACCTCGTTGCGCTCAGGGTGCTGGGTGATTCAAGAATCCAGGCAGGAATGGACGAGCAATCAGTGAAGCCCACCGTCGCCAAGATACTGGCGCAAATCAAACACACCACGCACTGATGGAGCGCGCTTCTGCACTGAGAAATTGCTCAGTGCACGGAGAGGTGAAAGCGCCGATTGGCACCTCGGTGGGATCTTGATTTTTGCGTGAGCACGAATGAAGGCGCCAGCATCACCACCGGGAAGTAAGGTCAACCGGTGGGAAGAGTGGCTGGGGGACTAGGATTCGAACCTAGACTGGCGGAGTCAGAGTCCGCTGTCCTACCATTAGACGATCCCCCAACGAGGGAGCCGGGATGTAACGTATCCGGCTTGGGGCTGTAAACCCCTTTTTTGGGAAACCGGCGGATTTCGGGCTTTTTCTGGTCAGGCTGCAGGGGGTGGGGCGAATGCTGCTGGGGCGGGCGGTTTGCCGCCGTACCGGACGCTGTGCAGCCTGAGATCACGCTTTGTTTTCCAAAGTGCCGCAGGCCCTTTTAAGCGGCCATTTACCCCTCTGCGGCAGGGTGGGCATCGTAGCACTCAACCCGACCGTGCATCCCTTAGCCCGGGGCCGGTCACCGATCTGCCGGAGGGGTCCAGAAGGACCGGTCGCTGTGCATGCAGTCTAATGCTTCCTTTCAGGATCTGACCAAGACCGACATCGTGCTGATGGAGGAATCCTCCTATCTGCGGTCGATCCTGACCCAGCTGGTGAAGAGCTTCCTGCCGCGCAGCTTCGACATGCACCAGGACGAGAACGGCGCGATCTCCCGCATGGCGTTTGCGCCCGCTGACTGCGTGCTGATCGACTGGCGGCCCCATGAAGGCGTCGGGCCCAAGTTGCTGAAGTTCATCCGCCGCAACACCGATTGCCAGTCCCCGGAAGCTGGCGTGGTCTGCATGGCATCCGTCGCGTCGCGCGACTCCGTCATGATGGCACGGGACCTGGGGGCCAATGTCTATGTGACCAAGCCCTTCTCGGCGACCGAACTGCGCAGCAAGATCGAGGTGGCGACCTTTGCCCCGCGCGACTTCGTGGTGGCGGAAGGCTATGTGGGCCCGGACCGGCGGCACCGGAAGGCCTCCTTCGACGGCAATGAGCGCCGCGGCCACGGCCCGCTGACCCAGAGCGAAATCGATTCCATGATGGCGGGCTGACCCGGCAGACCCTGCTACCCCTGCCACTCTTGCCGATCGTCCCGTTTCATGGATTGGCGTAATGCCCGTGCGGTTACCCGCGCCCGGGCCATTTGGGCGCTGGCCTTGCGCGGCGGGCCGGTGCTAGACTCGCTTTCAAGTTCAACATAAAGCCGCGCTGCCCCCTAAGTATGGCGAGTAGCAGCGCGTGGAGTGGGACGGTGGACGACTCGCACGACCATGTGCGGGTGGCCCCGGCTTCCCCGGGCGACGCAGGCGACTGGACCGGGTCCAGGCAGCCGCGCGGCGCCGGAGTGCCTGGCGCCGCGCGCGTGGAACAACAGCACTCTTTGCCCCAGGGCAAAGGCGGCGGCCCTGCCGGGGAGGCGGGGGCTGTCCCTGAAAGGGCAGGCGAAAGCCCGGCTCCAAATCCAGCCGCACAGTCCAGCTCAACCTCCGGCGAGAACACAGATGCCGACGCAGGCGGCGACGGCACTCAGCCCGTGCGCCGCAAGCGCGGCCGCCGCGGCGGCAACCGGCATATGCCCCATGGGTCGAAGCAGGGACCCCACGGGCAGAAAAACCCGTCCCGGCCGTCATCCAATTCCCAAGAACACACCGGCAAGCATTCGGCCGCCAAGCATTCACCCGTCAAGCCGGGCTCCGGGCCCCGGGCTGACAACCGCAATTACGCCGCGGTTGATCTTGGTACAAATAACTGCCGCCTGCTGATCGCCCGGCCCTCCGGTGTGGGCTTCGAGGTGGTGGACGCCTTTTCGCGCATCGTGCGGCTGGGGGAAGGGCTCGGCACCAGCCAGCACCTGGCGGAAGAGGCGATGGACCGGGCTGTAGCGGCCCTGCGCATCTGCGCCTCCAAGATGCGCCGCCGCAACGTGGCCCGCGCCCGGGTGGTGACCACCCAGGCGTGCCGTCATGCGGACAATTCGGACATCTTCATGCGCCGCGTGGCGCGCGAAACCGGCCTCGACATGGAAGTGCTGTCACCGGAGGAGGAAGCCCGCCTCGCGGTAATTGGCTGCGCGCCGCTGCTCGACCGCTCCGCCAGCAAGGCGCTGGTGTTTGATATCGGCGGCGGCTCCACTGAGCTGGTGTGGCTCGACATGACCGCCAACGGCCCGCGCGGGGAGCCGGAACCGCTGGCCTGGGCATCGCTGCCGGTGGGCGTGGTGACGCTGGCGGACCGCTATGACGGCCGCACCGTCAACCGCGCCGGCTATGAGAGCATGGTGGCGGAAGTAAAGGCGCTGCTGGCAGACCGTCCGTGGACGGAGGAGCTGGACGCGGAACTGGCCGCAGCAACAGAGTCGGGCGACATTCACCTGCTCGGCACGTCCGGCACCGTCACCACCATTGCGGGCATTCACCTGGGCCTGCGGCGCTATGACCGCTCCAAGGTGGACGGCATCTGGGTCGATTTCGCCGACGTGGCGGCGGTGACCGACGGACTGTCCCTGATGAGCTTCGACGAGCGCGCCCGCGTGCCCTGTATCGGCAAGGACCGGGCCGACCTCGTGCTGGCCGGTTGCGCCATTCTCGAAGCGATCCGCACTACCTGGCCGTGCCGCCGTCTGCGGGTGGCGGACCGGGGCCTGCGCGAAGGCATCCTGATGACGCTGATGCGCGAGGACCGGGGCAAAAACAAGCGCAAACGCCGCCGCCGGGGCGGCCGTAACCGCAACCGGCGCGGCGCGCGGCCGGCGGACAATCCGGCAGGCGCTTGACGGGCACCCCGCGGGGGCGGCATCAGAACGGCTGAACCGCGTGCGGCGGCCGGCGAGGCCCCCGCACCGGACAACCAGCAGGACCGGCGGCAACGGATATGGCGAGATCACGACGGGGAGGCGGCAGCGGCGCGTCCGCAGGCGGCGGAGGCGGCGCGCGGGAGCTGAAGCAGCGCGTGCGCACGGCACGCGGCCGCAAGACGTCGAGCACCCTGTGGCTGCAACGCCAGCTCAACGATCCCTATGTGGCTGCTGCGCGGCGCGACGGCTATCGCAGCCGCGCCGCCTACAAGCTGGCCGAGATCGACGAGAAATATCACATCCTCAAGCCCGGCTACCGGGTGGTGGACCTGGGCGCGGCCCCCGGCGGCTGGACGCAGATCGCGGTGAAGCGCACCGGCGTCGAGACCAATCGCGGCGGCCATGTGATCGGCATCGACCTGCTGCCCATCGAGACCATCCCCGGCGCGACGCTGCTGGAAGGGGATTTCATGGCCGATGATGCGCCCGACCGGCTGAAGGCCGAGATGGGCGGCCCCGCCGATGTGGTGATGTCGGACATGGCAGCGTCGGCCACCGGCCACAAGGCGACCGATCACCTGCGTATCATGCATCTGTGCGAGCTGGCGCTGGAATTTGCCATCGAGGTGCTGAAGCCCGGCGGCAGCTTCCTCGCCAAGGTGCTTCAGGGCGGGGCGGAGAAGGACCTGATGGACATGCTGCGCACCAATTTCAAGGTGGTGCGCCATGTGAAGCCGAAGGCCAGCCGCGCCGATTCGGCGGAAATGTATGTACTGGCCACGGGCTTCAAGGGCCGCAATGACGATGACGGCGGCGAGGGCGACGCCTAGCGCCGCACCGCCATTCAGGCGCAATCCGTGCGCATGTGCGGCCTAAGCCCTGTTTGAGGCGCCATTCCGGACCGCCTTCACGAGCCTGTGCATGGCACATTTGCATGTGTGCACCGCAAAACGGTTTGCGGGGTGCCGCTGCCATGGTAAGTACCCCCGCCAACGAATGAGCCTGCGCCCAAGAGCTGCCACCCCGGCATCCCAAGCGCGCAGAAGCGGAGGTTGGCTTGAAAATCCAGAACGGAAACATTCCCGAAGCGCTCACATTTGACGATGTGCTGCTGCGCCCTGCTGCGTCGGACGTTTTGCCCGGCGACGTGGTCACCAAGACCAAGCTGACGGCCGAGATCGAGCTCGGCATTCCCATTATCTCTTCCGCCATGGACACGGTGACCGAAGCGCCGCTGGCCATCGCCATGGCCCAGGCCGGCGGCCTGGGCATTCTCCACCGCAACATGTCGCCCGACGAGCAGGCCGAGCAGGTCCGCCAGGTGAAGAAGTTCGAAAGCGGCATGGTGGTGAACCCGGTCACCATCACCCCGGATGCGACCCTGCAGGACGCGCTGGACCTGATGGAGCGGCACCGCATCTCCGGCATTCCGGTGGTCGAAGCCTCCAACAAGCTGGTCGGCATCCTTACGAACCGCGACGTGCGCTTTGCCAGCAACCCGGGCCAGCCGGTGCATGAACTGATGACCAAGGACGTCATCACGTCGCGCGAGAATGTGGGCCAGAGCGAAGCCAAGCGCCTGCTGCACCAGCACCGCATCGAAAAGCTGGTGGTGGTGGATGACGCCTATTGCTGCGTCGGCCTGATCACCGTGAAGGACATCGAAAAAGCGACGCTGCACCCCAATGCCTGCAAGGACGAGCAGGGCCGCCTGCGCGTGGGCGCTGCCACATCCGTCGGCGAGGACGGCTTTGCCCGCACCGAGGCGCTGATCGCCGCCGGTGCCGACGTGGTGGTGGTCGATACCGCGCATGGGCACTCATCCCGCGTGCTGGAAAGCGTCCGCCGCATCAAGCAGTTCAGCAATTACACCCAGGTGATTGCCGGCAATGTGGCTACCGCCGAAGCCACCCGCGCGCTGATTGAAGCAGGCGCGGACGGCATCAAGGTGGGCATCGGCCCGGGTTCCATCTGCACCACCCGCATCGTGGCGGGCGTCGGCGTGCCGCAGCTGTCGGCCATCATGGAATGCGCCGAGGAAGCGCGCGGCTCCGGCCGCCCGGTGATCGGTGACGGCGGCATCAAATATTCCGGCGACCTCGCCAAGGCGATTGCGGCGGGTGCCGATGTGGCGATGCTCGGCTCGCTGTTTGCCGGCACCGATGAAAGCCCCGGCGAGGTGTTCCTCTACCAGGGCCGCAGCTACAAGGCCTATCGCGGCATGGGCTCCATCGGCGCCATGGCGCGCGGGTCCGCTGACCGCTATTTCCAGTCGGATGTGAAGGACCAGCTCAAGCTGGTGCCCGAGGGCATTGAGGGGCAGGTGCCCTATAAGGGCCCGCTGTCGGCGGTGCTGCACCAGCTCGTGGGCGGCCTGCGTGCCTCCATGGGCTATACGGGCTGCAAGGACATCCCCACCATGCACGAGCAGGCCGAGTTCCGCCGCATCACCAATGCGGGCCTCGCCGAGAGCCACGTGCATGACGTGACCATCACCCGCGAAACCCCCAACTATCCGAGCCCGAGCCGTTGACGCCAGCGGCCCGCATTGCCGCGGCGATAGAGATCATCGACGAAATCGAGCAGGGCCTGAAACCTGCCGATGATGTCGTGCGCCAATGGGGCCGCAGCCACCGCTTTGCGGGCTCCAAGGACCGGCGGGCGATCTCCGAGCGCGTCTATGCGGTGCTGCGCAGGCGGGGGCTCTATGCAGCCGCGGGCAACGAAACCCCGCGGGCGCTGGTGATGGCCGATCTGGTGCTGCGCGAGGGGCAGGCCCGCGACGACGTGGTGCCGCTTTTTTCGGGCGAGGGCCACGCCCCGGCCCCTCTTGATGATGACGAGCAGGCCGTGCTCAGCACACTGATGGCCGCCTCAGGCCAGGACCTGCCCGCCTATGACGTGCCGGATTTCCTGCTGCCGGAGCTGACGCAGGCCTTCGGCGCCGACCTGGACGACGCGCTGGCAGCGCTCGACCGGCCCGCGCCCGTTGACCTGCGCGTCAACACGCTAAAGGTCTCGCGCGAGGAAGCGGCCACGATCCTCGCGGATGCGGGCATCGACACCGAGCCGACGCCGCATTCTCCCATCGGCCTCAGGGTGAAGGGCAGCCACCTCATCACCGGCACCCAGGCCTACAAGCAGGGGCTGGTGGAACCCATGGATGAGGGCTCGCAGCTGGCAGCGCTGGCGGTGGCGGCTGAACCCGGCATGCAGGTGCTGGATATGTGCGCCGGGGCCGGTGGCAAGACGCTGGCCATTGCCGCGGCGATGGACAACTCCGGCCAGATCTACGCGACCGACACCGACGCCCGCCGTCTCGGCAACCTCGCCCCGCGCATGAAGCGGGCCGGGGCGCGTAACATTCAGCCTTTGCCCTGGCCGCAGGATGCAAGCTTCGAGGCGCTCAACGGCAAATGCGACCGGGTGCTCCTGGATGTGCCGTGCTCAGGCTCCGGCTCCTGGCGCCGCCACCCGGAACAGAAATGGCGCGTGACGCCGGACGACATCGAGCGCCTGACGAAGACGCAAACAGCCCTCCTGCGCAGCGCCGCACCGCTGGTGAAGCCCGGCGGCCGCCTCGTCTACATTACCTGCTCTGTCCTGCCCGCCGAAAACGAAGCCCGCATCGACGCCTTCCTTGAGGCGCATCCGGACTTTGCGCCACACTCCACCCCCACCGGCCCGCGCCTCGCACCCCACACGCACGGCACGGACGGGTTTTTTGTTGTGCAGCTTGCCAGAGTAAGCTGAGAGTCTCGCTTTGCGGCCTGCACCACACACCGAGGCTGGCCGGAAGGCTTCGGCCTGGGGAGAGGGGACGGGGATGCGGGGGGACCGTGAGCAGATCAGAAGCGGCCGTCGCACGATGGACACGGCTGGGGCGGATCGTGACCGTATCAGCGGCAGACGTCGCAACAGAGAAGCGACGCAGGCGGATATTCTGCGGCGATGGCTGAATGGTGACGTGCCCCGAGAGGCTGAGTTACGGGCACGCCCGAGATATCTCACAGGTGTCATCGTGATGATCGTTGTCTCAGCCTATCTCTATGTTTTCAGTCAGTACTCCGACTTTCTGTTCGAAACAGTCAAACCTTCGCATGTCTGGGTTTCTGTCGTGATGTCTGCAATTCTTGGGATTCTGGTGCCGGTGCAGTGGTTGTGGCAGACCGTCTTCACAAAGTGGAATACCATTCGTCTGCGGCCCGGTTACATAGAGGTGAACACGCTACGCGGGCCGAAAACCCTTTCATGGCCGCGTACCGGACCCTTCGGCATCAAGAAAAAGTATGTCTTTAAGTTTGTGTTTGCCGGCCGCAAGGGGCGTCTTTCCCATCAGATCGATCTGATCCCCCAGAACTACCGGGTGGATGCAGAATTGCTGCGGGATGGATTGAATGCGTTTCGCGACAATGCCCTTAGGCCGCGCTGACGCCCGGCCTCAGGAAATGGCTGCCCAGACGGCAAGAGCCACCAGCAGCACGTAGAGGATACCGGCCGTCCACCCGGCAAGGGGTGAAACGCCGCCTCGCGCCTGAAGAAATGCCAGCCGCTCTTCGCCGGTAAGGCCTCGTTCGTTTGCCTGGGCGATGAATTTCGATGCGCGATGGATGACCAGGTGGCGGCCTGCCATCGCGAGGGAAATGCTCAGGGCGGTACCAGTGTGGGTCTCGATGCCGAAATAGGTATCAAGGGCCATAGTCGCGATGATGAACACAACAATCGCGAAAAAGGCGCCATAGAGTTTGCGGTACAGCACCCAGACAGGCGGCGCGAGGAAAGCAAGCCACACCCAACCGGCCTTGAATTTGTTAGTCTGGCGGGCCGCCAGTGTAGTGTTGTAGGGCTCGGCGTTCGGGCCGACAAAGGCCTCGAAATCCTCAAGCTGAATTGACCCGAGGGGCAAGGCTCTTGCCATGTTGCTCATCCTTTTGTTTTCAGCCCATGGATATGAGCCATGCGCGCCTCTAGGCTTGACCCTCGCCGCGTCAGGTGGTGAATCGCCTCACCTTATCCGCTTCATCCAGAGTCGCCCATATGACAGAGATTTCCGATATTCCCGCCGGTGCGGACGACCGCGTTCTGATTGTCGATTTCGGCAGCCAGGTGACGCAGCTGATCGCGCGGCGTGTGCGCGAGAGCGGCGTCTATTCGGAGATCGTGCCGTTCGACAAGGCGGACGCGGCGATTGACCGGCTGAACCCCAAGGCGATCATCCTGTCCGGCGGACCCGCCAGCGTGACCGGCATGGGCACGCCGCGGGCACCGGAGCGGGTGTTCGAGCTGGGTGTGCCGGTGCTGGGCATCTGCTATGGCGAGCAGACCATGGTGGCGCAGCTGGGCGGCCGCGTGGAGGCGGCCGAGGAACGCGAATTCGGCCGCGCGCAGTTCACCGCCCGCGAAGCCTCGCCGCTGTTCGACGGGGTGTGGGAGACGGGCACCGAGGACCAGGTGTGGATGAGCCATGGCGACCGGGTGATCGAGATCCCCGAGGGCTTCAAGGTGATCGGCACCAGCGCCAACGCGCCCTTTGCCGCCATCGCCGATGAGAGCCGCCGCTTCTATGGCGTGCAGTTCCACCCGGAAGTGGTGCACACCCTGTGCGGCGCGGAGATGCTGAAGAACTTCACCCACAAGATCGCCGGCTGCGCGGGCAATTGGTCGATGGCCGAGTTCCGCGAGACGGAAATCAAGCGCGTGCGCGACCAGGTGGGCGACGGCCGGGTGATCTGCGGCCTGTCCGGCGGTGTCGATTCATCCGTGGTCGCCGTATTGCTGCACGAGGCCATCGGCGACCAGCTCACCTGCGTGTTCGTCGATACGGGCATGATGCGCATGGGCGAGGCGGAGGAAGTGGTGACGCTGTTCCGCGATCACTACAACATCAAGCTGGTGCATGTGGACGCGCAGAAGCTGTTCCTCGACAAGCTCGAAGGCGTGACCGACCCCGAACAGAAGCGCAAGATCATCGGCGCCACCTTCATCGACGTCTTCGAGGACGAGGCGAAGAAGGTGGGCGGGGCGGACTTCCTGGCTCAGGGCACGCTCTACCCGGATGTGATCGAAAGCGTGTCCTTCATCGGCGGGCCGTCGGTGACCATCAAGTCACACCACAATGTGGGCGGCCTGCCGGAACGCATGAACATGAAGCTGGTGGAGCCCCTGCGCGAACTCTTCAAGGACGAGGTGCGCGCACTGGGCCGCGAGCTGGGGCTGCCGGACGCCTTTGTCGGCCGCCACCCGTTCCCCGGCCCGGGGCTGGCGATCCGCATTCCCGGCGAGATCACCGGCGACCGTCTGGACATCCTGCGCAAGGCGGACCGCATCTATCTCGACGAGATCCGCAAAGCCGGGCTCTATGACGATATCTGGCAGGCCTTCGCCGTGCTGTTGCCGGTCAAGACCGTGGGCGTGATGGGCGACGAACGCTCTTATGAATTCGTCTGCGCCCTGCGCGCGGTGACCTCGACCGACGGCATGACGGCGGACTACTACGATTTCAGCCACGACTTCCTGGGCCGCACCGCCACACGGATCATCAACGAGGTGCGCGGCATCAACCGCGTCGTCTACGACATCACCTCAAAGCCTCCCGGCACCATCGAGTGGGAGTAGATTGCAAATTCCAACTGAGAAGTGGCAAGAGACCGGCAGCAATTCAGTTAGCTACTAAGTGTGTCGCGGTCAGTATTTGCGCCCGTTGCGGTCAGGATCGCTTCCTCGATCAATCTCTGTGGTCGCAGAAATTTTATCCGGTCTGTGACATAAGCCGCAAACTCGCTCGCGTCGTCTTGATGTGGTGCAGGAACGTCGTACGTGAGCGGAAGAAAGGCAGTCAATGCGATCCGGTAGAGTGGCGCTGCATATTCGAAGACCGTGCGATTTGACACGGGAAGAATGAGGTCATTCCGCTCGACGGGGTTGCCGTGAAGGAAATCATTCCGACAATCGTAGAGTTTTTGATAGAGCCACGATGCCAAGGAACGCTTAAACGGCAGTTTTTTGCTGCCTGTATCGAAAGAGAGCTGACCGCACTTTTCCTTTGCCCAAGGTGTCAACTCAATCATCTCAAACACTTTGTCACGATTAGCATGACCGCTGCCGCCAGGATGCGCGAGAATCTCGAACGCACTGACCCAGAGAGACACCAGCCGCCCCACATCGTAAAACCTTGTTTCTGTTCCTGAAGGCAAAAGGGAAGCGTGATACGCCATATTTAGCGAGCGCATCAGCGCAATGTCCTGCCAGGCACTTGTGCTTGCGCTATAGTGCAAACGCCAGCGTTCCATCAGTTTTTCTAAAAGTGGCCGGTCGACGTCGATTTCCCTTAGAGATGTTCGGAACAGGGAAGGTGACGATTGGCCTCTAAAGCGTGACAGCTGATGTATGCCAAGGATCGCAGGAGTATTCCCGATCATGTCCTCATAGTCTCTATCAAGCATCCAAGGATAGATCGCGAAGGCGTCGCCGTAGAGCGGTCGATTTCCGCCTGGATGTCGGAGTGCCATCGCCCGGCTGTGAGTGACTATGGAAAGAGCAATGAGGTCCCGGAAGCTCGCAAGCGCTGTGACATCTCGAAAGGCTGGTGGTGCTTCTGAGTTCAGGATCAGGACTGATGGCTCGAAACTATCTCCAAAATTGTCCGAAAACCGGTTCATGAAGTCTTCGAATGAAGGATGCTCTTGCTTGAGGGTAACAACACGAGGGTCATCGGCCGGTGCGATTGCTGCAATGTCGCAACCTATCTGGGCTTCAAGCGGGATATTCGGCAGGACAAATATTGGAGTCCACTCTGTGTCGGTCATATGCTCATCCTAAAGTCGCATAAGCCCGGCGCATCGCGCCGGGCTTTTTCGTGGCTGTCTCAGAGGTCCTGCACGGCCAGTCGCGCCACCTCGGCGAAGACAGCATTGCGCGCGTCGCCCGTGAGGGCTGGCATGTCGCAATAGGCGGCGATGATGAGGGGGCCGTGGCCGAGCGGCCAGATGACGCCGATATCGGCGGCGGCGCCTGCGGTGTTGGTGCCGGTCTTGTCGCCCACAAGCCACGTGTCCGGCACTCCGGCACGCAGGCGGGTGCCGCCCGTCTTGCTGGTGATGAGCCAGGCTGTGAGTTGGTCGCGCGCGGCGGGGGCAAGCGCATCGGTAAACAGAAGGGTGCGCAGGGTCGCGGCCATGGCGGCGGGGGTTGTGGTGTCTCTGATGTCGTCCGGGCCGTCATGCAGGTTGAGGGCGGGCTCGATGCGGTCAAGCCGCGTCGTGTCATCTCCCAGCCTGCGCAGATAGGCCGTGAGGGACGCGGGGCCGCCGACGCTTTCAAGCAGCAGATTGGCTGCCGTGTTGTCGCTCCAGGTGACGGCGGCATCGCACAGGGCGGCGACGGTCATGCCCGGCGCGCCTGTGTGGTGCTTGGTGACGGGCGACCAGGGAATGAGGTCGGCCTCACTATGGGTGATGCGCCGGTCGAGCTGCTCGTCGCCATCCTCCACGCGCGTGAGGACGAAGGCTGCGGCGAGCGCCTTGAAGGTGCTCATGAGCAGGAAGCGCTCATCGGCGCGATGGCCGGTGGCCGCGCCCGTGGCGGGATCGAGGATGGCGACACCGAGACGCCCACCATGCCGGGCCTCCAGCGCCGCAAGATCCGTGTCGAGCTGCGGCGGGCCCGGCGGGGTTCCGGCCCGCGCGGCGGCGGGTGGTGCGGCGGCAAGGGCCGAGCCAGCCAGGACGGTGGCCGCAAGGGCCTGGCGGCGGGACGGGGCGGACGGCATGGGCATCTCCTCACGCGGACGGCACCGCGACAGGCGGTGGTGATATCCGGGCGTCCGAAGTGTGCCGGTAAATATGAGGAAAGTGGGGCCGGATACGCGCCTAGCCGGTGATCGCGTCGATCTGCCGGGTGACAACCTCGTCGATGAGGGCGAATTCCGCTTCGCCGATCCTGTCCCACTTCATCACGCGTAGGGTGACCGAGCGCCCGTCTCCGAAACCGATGAGGCTGGACAGCAGCAGGATGGCTTCAATGCGGGATTGCGGCTCGACCTTGCGGTGGCCCTTGATGCCGGCAACAAGCCAGGCCACACGCTCGATGCCCGGCTCCCACAGGCGGGTGAAGATGATCTGATGCGCGGGTCCTGGATTGCGCACTTCGCGCGCCACAAAGGCGGACCAGGACTGGTGCTGTTCCGACAATATGAGCAGCACGGACAGTTCCCGTATCACGCTGCGCAAGGCCCCGCGCAGGACGTTTGGGTCGCGCGTGGACTGCAACAGCCTGACCGCCTCGTCGGCGGCCTGCTGCGTGTGCTCGTAGAACTCATCCACGATGGCCTCGGCGCAGGCGCGGTAGAGCTCTTCCTTGCCCTTGAAGTAGTAGTTGATGGCCGGCTGGTTGACCCCGGCAAGACGCGCGATCTCCCGCGTGGAGACGGCGTCATAGCCCTTGTCGCCGAAGGCGGTGGCAGCCGCCAGCAGGATCGTCTGCCGGGTGCTGTCGCCTTTCGACGAGCTTGTGGCCGATGACCAGCGGGGGGATTTGAGCGGTGCGGGGTTCGTCATTTCTGCCTTGGTCCGGTCTTTCTGGACGAAGGGCAGTATAGGCCGGGTCAGGCCGCCTTCGCCATCACCGGCTTGTACTGGGATGAATCGGTGATGAAATCCGCGTGCCCATAGCTGTCGAGCAGCCGCTCCACCTTGCGCACCAGCATCCTGTCAGCGATTGCCCCGGCGATGGGCAGGCGCAGCAGCGACTTGTAGGCTGCCGCCTTGGGAAAGATGATGGCGGCGGTGACGGCGGCGGCAATCTTGTCGTTCAGGGTAAGCCGCACGCCCATGGCCTCGGCGCGCTCGATGCGGCCTTCGCAGAAATTCTGGATGAAATAGACGCGCGAAAACCCGCGCTCCATCCAGTCGCGCAGGCGGCCCAGCGGCGATACGTCCTTGGAGAGGTCCGCCACCATGGTGCCGCGCACAAGTTCGCCGCAGGTGGCATCGTCATATTCAGAGCGCAGGGTGGCATTGCGCATGAGCATCAGGTCGGCGATGGCCTGGGGCGTGTCGGCCAGAAGGTCCTGCGGCAGGCCGAGCAGGAAACATCTGTACCGGGACAGTTCCACCATGCAGCGCTCGCGCTCGGTGAAGCTGGTGCGGCCTTCCTGAAGGATGCGGAACGACATGAGGAACACGCCGATGAGCCCGGCGGGCATCTGGTCCACCTGCGGGATCGGAATGCCGTAGGTCGCCTGGTCCCACTTGCCTGACCGCATGATGTTGAACCGCACCATGGAATGCATCAGCCGCACCTTGGCCGCCGCCTTGAACCCGCCGCCGAACCGGCCCAGCGCGCCGGGCAGGGTGGTGGCGGTGAAGAAGCTCGCGGTCTCCAAAACCCGCTTTGCGGAGGTGGTATCGGACAGCGTGCCTGTCATCATCATCGGCAGGGCAGAATATTTGTTCATGAAGGTGGCGATGAACGCCCCGCGAATGGCGTAGGGCGACACATTGGCCATCAGGTTGCGCTCCTGCCGGGCGCCGCGCTCGACCATCTCCATGTTGACCCAGTCCGGCGTGTCCTCCATGGCGCGGATGAAGGCAACGAGCTCGGCGGGCGGGGTCTCGACGGCCTCGATGCCGTGGTCACAGGCCGTCTCCAGCATGTCCACCAGGGCGCGGAAACCATATTCGGGAATGAGCGCCGCATAGGCGTCGGCCACCCGGTCGCCGGTCATGGTGTAGTTGCGGATGAGGGCCAACTTGCCGTCATCCGCCAGCAGCCGCTGTCGCGTGTCGGCGAGGCGCGCGGGCAACTCGGTGGCAGCGTCCGGCGAGGTGGCAAAGCGCTCCGGCACCGCGTCGAAATCAATGCCGCCATAGATCGCCGGAATGTCTGTCTTCTGCCGCCGGACGGCATCGGAATAAAGCGGCACGGTGGACGGCGCGGATTGGGACGACGCGGGCATGGACATGGGGCACCTCTCCTGGACCGGCGCTTGCCGGATCAACGTTTTATCGATTGATATTATCGGGTGATATAAAAATCAAGGGACGCGATGACACGCCCGCGCGCACCGGGGCGGTGCGGGCGGCAGGCTTGCCTGGGAGGAGGGGAAAAGGGGGCGGCTCAGCGCTCGAGCGGGACGGTGAGGCGCATGCGGGCGCCGTCCTCGGTGACGCTGCTTTCCACCGTGCCGCCGAGACTGGCGGCGGAGCTTTCAATGATCTTCATGCCGAGGCCGGAGGAGAACTCGCCGGACACGGGCGGCACGCCGCCATCGGGGCAGTCGCCGGTACCGACGCCATCGTCGCGGGCCTCGACGACGAGCATGCCGTCATCGGTGATGTCGCCGCGGACCTCGATCCTGCCGGCGCGATTGCCGGGAAAGGCGTGCTGGAACGAGTTGGCGGCGAACTCGTTGACGATCATCGCGATGCCGGACGCCATTTCCGACGGCACCTTGATGGCGGTGAAATCGAAGACGACATCCACCTGCACGGGCGCTGTGGCCTTGAGGCTTTCACCGATGGTCTTGGCGAAGATCGACAGATCCACGGAATCAACGGCGCTGGTCTGGTACATCGCCTGATGCAGCGCCGCGATGGCGTTGACGCGGGTCTGGGTGGCGGTGAGGGCGGCCTTCGCCTCCGGATCGGTGAGCTTGCGGGTCTGCAGGCGCAGCAGGCCGGAGACCATGGCGAGCGAATTCTTCACCCGGTGATCGACCTCGTTCTGAAGGATGATCTGCTGCTGCAGGGCGAAACGCAGGTCGATCTGCCGCATGACCTGGCGGGCGAGAATCTTGATGGTGTCACGCTGGATATCGTTGAGGCTGCGCGGGGCGTGGTCGAGCACGCAGAGCGTACCGATGGGCAGGCCGTCCTCCGTCTTGAGAAGCGCGCCTGCATAGAAGCGCAGGGGCGCTTCGGCAGCAAGGCAGAGCGGGTTGTCTGCCATGCGCGGGTCGGCCAGCGTGTCGTGAATCTCGACGAAATCCTCACCCAGAATGACGTGGCTGCAGATCGACGTGTCGATCGGCGTCTCGCGCGTGCCGAGGCCGACCTCCGCCTTGAACCACTGGCGGTCTTCGTCGATGAGATTGATGACGGCAATCGGTGCGTCGCAGATCGCCGCGGCAAGGCGCACCATCTCGTCGAACTCTTCCTCGCGCGGTGTGTCGAGGATGCCGTAGCTGCGCAAGGCCCGCAGGCGGTCGTCTTGCTGGGGATGCGCGTCGGCTTTCATACAGGGCTTTCGATTGGGGGTGGCCGGACAATGCAGATCGTCCCGGTCCGGAAGGGCCGGGCATAAAATCACGGCAGACCAATAAATCAAACCACTAATCACGGCCATGAGATGGCAGCGTTAATGATGCCCGTTATTCAGGTGTGCAATCGGCGGGTCACATGTGCCCTTGCGTGAAATCTCGCCGGGCACAAAGCCTGTATTCAGGCGGGCTTCCACCCGCCTGAATATTCATTCATGCAGGCTGGCGGTTACTCCGCAGCTTCATAGACAGGTTTCAACTGGTCGATGAGAGCCTGCTGAACGGGCGCGGTGGCCGCATTGACCGCCTCGACGCCCATGTCATGGCCGACCTGGGTGCGCAGCGGGCGCGGGCCCTCCATTTCCACCAGCCCTGCGATGGCATGGGCCACATTGCCGGCATCGGTCATCGCATCCCCTTCATCGAACATGGTCTGGAACATGCCCAGCAGCCGGTCACGGCCCTTGGCGCGGTCACCATAGGCGGCCACCACATCGGAATCGGCGGGGGCGGGAGAGGTGGAGACGAGGTCGGTGCCGTGGCCGCTTGGCTCCACCAGCACGCTCTCGATGCCCTGGGGGGCAAGTTCGTAATGCAGGCTCTCGCAATAGGATTCCATCGCCCATTTGCTGGCACAGTAGACGCCGAAGAAGGGGATGGAGAGGCGGCCGGCGGCCGAGCTGAGGCTGACCAGAAGGCCGCTGCCGCGAGCACGCATGCCGGGCAGCACGGCCCGGCTGGTGCGCACGATGCCCATGAGATTGACATCCATGCACTGGCACACCTGATCTTCCGTATACGCCTCAGTGAGGCCGGTGGGCATGACGCCCGCATTGTTCACCAGCACGTCGATGGGGGTGTGCTTGTCGATGGCCGCGATGGCGGCATTGACCGAGGCGTCGCTCGTAACATCCATTTCTGCGACGGTGATGTCGCGGCCGGCTGCGGCCTCCGCCCGCAGGCCGCTGGCCGCGTCGGCATTGCGGCCGTCAGGGTCGCGCATGGTGGCGATTACCTTGTGGCCGCGTTCGGCCAGATGCCGGGCGGTGAGCAGGCCGATGCCGCGGCTGGCACCGGTGATGAGAATGGTCTGTGGCGTTGTCATGGGAATGTCCTTACGCAACGTGGAACGGGACGCCGGACGGGGGTCAGGCGCGGGCGGGGGCAGATGTCGGGAAAACGCTCTTCAGGAAGAGATCAAGGGGGGCGCTGGAGGCTTCAGCCTTCATGCGGGTCAGCGCGCCGCTCCAGGAATTGAGCAGCCAGTCCGCGGCTTCCGCCGGGCTGAGATGGGCAAGGCCGAGGGCGGTGGTGCCGGCCTGGGTGATCGGCCCGGCAAGGCAGGCGGACAGCTCGGCCCATTGCTCGGCCAGAAGGGACTGGAAGGCGGGATTCTGGTCCGCCAGCTCGGTCGAGAGGTTGCACATCAGGCAGCCGTCCTCGAAGCCGCGGCCACGGAAATCTTCATAGGCCGTCTCAAAGAACCGGCGCAGCCTGTCGAGGGGGCCCGCGCTTGCGTCGCCCAATATGGTCCTGGCCATATCGAGCTGGCCTGCGTGGTAGTGCCGGGCAACGGCGAGGCCGAACGCCTCCTTGCTGGAGAAGTGGTGATAGAACGAGCCCTTGGGCACGCCGCTGGCCGCCAGGATCTCGCTGATGCCGATGGCGCTGAAACTGCCGGACCGGATCAGCCCGACACCGCTTTCCAGAAGCCGGTCATGAGCATCTCCATAGGCCTTGTCGTTGCGGGGGCGGGGCATGGCGGGTCCTGCGCGTGGTTATTGAATTAGACCGGTCAAATATTAATCGGCTCGCGCCCCTTCAAGGGGGCGTGGCCGAAAAAAAGCCGGGGCGGGCCGGAGGCGGGGCAGAAACCGGCTTCAGAGGGGGCAAAAACCGGCTTCGGAGAATGTGGTGAGAAGCGTGCACGGGGGAGAGTGCGCCGGGCGGCTAAATCCGCTACACCTCCGGCAATCGGTTTTCAGTTTCGGGGGACGAACGTGTCTGTAAGGAAGCTTTCCCGCCGCGCTGCGCGGGCAGCCTGCGCACCGTCGATCATGGTCGCGCTGGTGGCAGCGCTCGCTGCCGGGGGCGCCCGGGCACAGGACAGCCAGTCCGCAGGGCAGGAGGGGGGCCTCAGCTTCCCGCCGCTGGTGCCCCCGGGCGAGACGGCCCAGCCGGTGGTGCAACCGCAGACACAAGCTCAGCCGGACACCGGACCCGCGGAAGCGCCGCAACTGACGCCGCCAGCGCCCGTGCTTGAAGCACCTGCGCCTGTGGATGCTGCGCCCGCAGAGGCGGCGCCCGCTGAGGCCGTACCGGCTGAACCGGGCGGGGCTGACGCCGTGCAGGCGGCAGCCGATCCCGATGACGTGGATGGCATCTACGAAAACGAATTGTGCCACGCCCAGTTCTTCGACGGCGGCACGCCGCAGGCCGCCATCCTGCACTGCACGCGGGCGCTTGAATCCGGCGATCTGAGCGACGGTGATCTCGTAACCGCGCGGGTCAATCGCGGCATCGCCTACAAGCTGAACGGCCAGCTCGAACTGGCAATCGAGGATTACACCGAAGCGCTGAAGCTGGCGCCGGATGCGGGCGACATCTACACCACCCGCGCCAATGCCTTTCTCGAAATGGCGCGGCTGGACGCGGCCATTTCCGACGCCAACAAGGCACTGGCCTTCAATCCGGACTATGCCCCGGCCTTTTTCGTCCGGGGACGGATATTCGAAGCGCTGGGCCAGAACGGGTTCGCGCGGGATGATTTCCTGCGCGCCTACGAGCTGGCCCCGGACAATGCCGACATCCAGGAAAAAGCCTGGGCTTACGGCGCCAATCAGAACTAGACACGCCGGGTCACCGCAGCGCGGGCCGGACGGCACAGACCGGATGGCGCGGGCGGACATACAGGCACGGGCATGAGGGAGACGAGGACATGGTGAAGCTGCCGGTTTTAGAAACAACGGGACACGCGCTGACGGCGCCGTTCCGCTATGTGTGGCCGCTGTTTCCCTTCTATCTGGTGCTGCAGCTCGGCATGGTGGGTGTGATGGGCGCTGTCAGCAGCGTCGGCGCATCGGCGGACGGGGATGTGGGGCTGGCGGTCGAGACGGCCAACCTGCCCCTCGCCATCGCTGCGGGCTTCGTGCTGTTCATCGCCTTCATCATGCTGGCAGTGCTGACCCACCGGGTGATTGCGGGCGTGGAAGAACCCTGGCAGCTCGGCCGTCCCTCCGTCAGCTATTTCCTTGTCAGCCTGTGTTTCAGCCTGCCGCTGCTGGCGATCATCCTGCTGGCCGGGATGGTATCTGGCGGGGCCATGCTGACCGGATCCCCGGCTGCCGCGCCGCCGCCCAGTGTCGCCCTGTCATTGGCGCTGATCGGGATCTATGTCGCCTTCTTCTTCATCTTTGTGCGGCTGGGGCTGGCCCTGCCGGCGGCAGCGCTGGAGCAGCCGAAGCCGCTGCTGCTGGGCTATCGCGCCTCGTCGGGCAATGGGTGGCGGCTGTTCGGCTGCTTCATGCTGATCGTCATTGCCGCCATGATCGTGAGCACCGTCCTGACGCTGCTGGGCTCTGGTCTCGGCATCATCGATTGGCCGCCCACGGATGAAAACGTGCAGGGCCTCGCCAATGCCTTCGACCTCTCCGATCCCGATGCGTTCGGCATCCTGACGGTCAATGTGCTGACCAACTATTTCACCACCGTGGCCTCGACCGCCTTCCTCACCTATTCCCTGCGCGCCCTGTGGCCGAATGTGGAAGGCGGGGCGGCGGCGGCATCCGCCGGCTGACGGCAGGAAAACATCACCCATCCAAAACGGACCGGACAGCGGGCTTGCCCGCCGCCCGGCCTTTGGGCAAGGTGCTGCTACCCGTCACACGTGACGGTGGAGCCGCTTGAAGGGCCGTCCGGGGGGGATGGCGGGCGGCAAGAGGGGGACATATGCGCAAGCTTCCGGTTTTCGACGTTCTGGGCCAGGCCTTCAGCTCGCCCATCCGCTATTGGTGGCCGCTGCTGCCGGTTTATCTCGCCGTGTCTGTAGTCATAGTCTTCGCGATGCCGCTGCTGTTCGGGGTTTCGATGCCCGCGATGGGACAGGCAACAGTTCCCGGCACAGAGGCTGGAGCCATGATTGCCTATTTTGCCCTCATGCTCGTGTTGCTGTCGGGGGTCGTCGTGCTGACCCATCGCATGGCAGCGGATGCACCGGACAAATGGGCGCTCGGCATGCCCGTGGTTCGGTACATCATCACCACCGTGCTGCTCATGCTCATGCTCGGCGTCATCGCCGGTATCCTCTTCCTGCTCGTCGGACTGTTCACCGGCGGGCTGACGGCGACACCCGGCACCTCGGTGGGGGTCGGCGGTGCATTTGGCATCGTCCTTGCCGTGCTCGTGGGTATCTTCGTCTACGGCCTTGCTGCACGGCTGTTCCTTGCCCTGCCGGCCGCCGCGCTGGGCCGTAAAAAGGCGATCCGCACGGCCTGGCTGATGAGTGAGGACAACACGCTTCGGCTGCTGGGGGCGTGGATCCTTTACGCGATCCTCGTGCTCGCGGTGTCGTTCGGGCTTCTCTTCGTTGTCGGGGCCACGGGCTTCGCGGGTGGCGCCAATCCCATGGGCGGCCCGGCGGCAACGTCCTTCACGCCGGTGGGCATTCTCGTCACCCTCGTGAATGTGGTGGTGAACTATTACCTGTTCATCTTCGGGGCGGCCTTTCTCACCTATTCCTACCTGGAACTGCTGCCCAACGTGGAGAGCGGTGCCACGGCGGCGGACACTCCGGCTGCAGCGCCCGCGCCGGCAGCCCCCGAGGCCCCGTCACAGGCCTCTCCGGCCCCGTAAACGGCTGAAATGTGCGGTTTTTGGCGGGGGC
>JGI1201J43222_100145_pt1 | contig 24302 bp, 23 predicted proteins | sample MastesBC008_FD_43222 | JGI IMG/M metagenome (IMG submission 43222) | reverse complement strand
TTCATATTCGGTACCGGCTTGGATTTTTGAATCTGTAACACCCGTAATTGGGTCAACTCCACCACCAGTACCGCCACCTACTGGGTCAGTTGGATTATCAGTACCACCACCTACTGGGTCTGTTGGGTTGTCAGTACCGCCACCTACTGGGTCAGTTGGGTTGTCAGTTCCACCACCTACTGGGTCAGTTGGGTTGTCAGTTCCACCACCTACTGGGTCAGTTGGGTTGTCAGTTCCACCACCTACTGGGTCAGTTGGGTTACCGCCAGTTGCTACTCCATTGAGTTCCACATTACCCAATTCCAACTGCATATTATCAGAATTGCTGCCATTGAAACCAAACTCAATTGATTGACCTGGTGCGATCATGCCATTCCAGTCGGCATTTTTTATTACGTATTTGTTTCCTTCGTGGCTTTCAATATTACCATTCCAAAGATTTTTGATTTCGAAGGGAGCTTTAAATTCTAACTCCCAACCATTCATAGGTTTATCGCTGTTGTTTGTAAGCTTAATATTTCCTGTGAAGCCATCATTCCATTCGTTGGCTACAGAAAATTTGACATCTCCACCTATTGGATCGGTTGGGTTCCCACCACCATCGGGGTTCCCACCACCATCAGGATTTCCACCACCATCGGGGTTCCCACCCCCATCGGGATTTCCACCCCCATCGGGATTTCCACCCCCATCGGGATTTCCACCACCACCGACTGGATCGGTTGGATTACTAGTTCCATCAAGGTTGACACCAGGAATTTTGGTTAATGCTTCTCCACCAAACTCCTTAGTCATCCTTGCAAGAGCACCAGTCAAACCTGCATTGTAGTCTAAGGCGACTTCATTAGCTACATAGTCAGTACGCTCATCTTTGTAAGCATTATCATCTGCTGAAGAAGGACCACCAACTAGTGCTCCGTATAAGGTGTATTTGTTGGGATCGGGATTACCAATATTAGTTGTACCAGATGCTGCTCGATGATGGGGATTCTGGGGAGAATTCTTACCAAAACCCACCATGTAGCTGGAATCTCTAGGATTATCTCCTAAAATATAATTAACTTGACTTTCAGCAAAGTCGGTATATTTTCCACTTTTATCGTTTACTGTGTCCCCATATACACCTGCCAAAAAGGCTGTATTTGCTGCATAGCGTAGGGAACCCCATTGGTCTAACCAGGCTAAACCACCTTCAGTTTTTTTGATCCCACCGTTAGAATCTGACCAATTGTCTAACCAGGCTTCTACATCTTGTTTATATTTAGTTTTACCCGTTTCTTGGGCTAGCAGAATACCGGTACCATAAGCTTTGTCATCCCAGTTTTGCGTCCAACCGCTATTTATACCGTTATAATAACTTTCTGCTTTATCTAAGTATTTACTGTCACTATCACCAGCAGCTTTAACAGCTTTGTGTAACCAAGCTGCTCCCCAAGCAAGTTCATCTTTGTAACCGCTCCAAGAATTATAGAAAGCACTAGCATCTTGGATTGAATTAGTGTAAGCACCTTGATATTTATCAGCAAACTCATAAAGCTGCTTAGCTTTATCTAAGAGTTTGTCAGCATAAGCATCATCAGTACCACGAAAAGCTATAGATGCAGAAGCTAACGCTGCAGCACTTTCTCCTGTTAAATCTGAACCGGGATTTTGCGCATCCACTTTAAATGCTGGACGAGCCATTGTCATGTCCTCGGGTGCTCCCCAGTAACCATGATCGGCTTGACCACTACCTACTTGACCCCAAAAAACATCATCTTTTGTGGTTGCAGTTCCTTTATCGTCGTAGGCTTTGAGAAGATAATCTGTTCCCCATTTGATGTTATCGAGGGTTTCATCGAGTTGACCAACTTTTTTGTAACCATCACGATACTCATTGACACCCCAACTGAGCATGGTCATTGAAGCAGCCATGGGAAACCCAAATTTCACATGATCTCCCGCATCGTAATATCCCCCCGTTAGATCGCGACCCACATCTGCTCCGTCTTTGAGAGCAGAATCATCACGCCAAGGAATAGGATTATCATTAGGTAGATCGCCGGAACGCTGGGCTACATAGAATAAATTAGACTTTTGTAGAGCTTCGCCATAGTTGAATTTAGGTTTGGTCTGAGTTTTATTCATCATTTAGTTTCCAATTATCTGGTTTTCAATTCTCAAAGTTTCAAACAAAATTGCTCGGAGCTTGTAATTTAGTGGCTATAACTGAGTTTGGTACTCTGAAAGTCGTGATGAAGCGTATCGTTGTACATAAACACTAAAAACAGCGACATTGACTGGGAACGTAGGGTTTCAGTCACACAAAAGCATGAATAAAGAAGTTCTACAGAGACATTTCAAATTAACGTCTCTACAATGGAGCAAGAATGATAGTGGAAAAGTTTATATGTAGCTAAACCTACCCTTAACAACTGGTTAGTAGTAAGTGAAAATCATTAGATCTTCTAGATAAGTAATAGGTATGAGATGCTAGATTTTTCTCAAACCTTAAGAAAAGGGATTAGTGTCAGCGAACTCTAATCCCAAATAAAACAAGAGCTTGCATAAACCCTAGACAAATAAGAATTACGTCAATGGTACGGATGAAAAGTGACAAAAATGGGTGCCAAAAGTGATAAAAAGGTGACAATTAATTTGAAGTGGGTAATCGAATATTACATTTGGCTGTAAGACTTATTTGTAAAAAGTAATTCTTATGACTGAATAATAATACCAGTTATTTTCTTGAATAAGATATCATTTCAATATTTTTATTATCCTGAGATTGCTTCGGTGAAAGAGTTATACATAAAACTCACCAATCAAAGAATTAAGTATCATTAACTACTTAATATTTGTATTTGAATTGATGAGTAAAATAAGTAACAGCACAAACCAATGTGCTCATGTGACTAGAAATTTCCTAAATAGAAAAATTTATCGTGTCAGTCCTCAATTCTGCAGTTAAATTACTACGCGCAGATTGTTCTAGCTTTTCAAACATTGCATCCGTATAGTAAATACGTTTCCGTTGCAAAAATTGTTCCAAAAATCTTCGTCTACCGTTCTGATAATCCCGATCTGAAACCCAAGCATATTCCTGACGAACATTTTTCGCGTATGTAAGGTATTGTTGAACCGGAGAACCTAAAATAGCTAAATCTGCATCTAACAAAATTTGACTGTCAATATCATTTATATCGGCTTGGTGAAGTTTTGTGCTTAAGATGAGGCTATTTACATTAGCAATGGTATTTGAATCAATTTCTAATGACTTCATTAAATTAGTAGCATACATTGCACTTTTTTCTTCATTATCTTGAGCTTTAGAATCGTAAACAACATCATGAAACCACGCTGCAAGCTCGACAGAGGTTAATTGATTAGTTAAATTTTCCAAAATTTTAATTGTTTCTAGAACGTGAAAAATATGCTGCAAATCATGATAGTAACGCCCTGTTTGAGAATATTCTTTGGCTATTAAAGCAAAAGTATTTTCAGTTATTTTTGTGGATTTAATTTCAAGTTGTAAAAGTAAACTACACCATTTACTAAATAAATCTTCTAAGGCTGGCATAATCTATAATTTTTCTGTTTTCGGATATATTTTACAAATCTTTCTTTGGATACTGAAATAAATAAAAATGAAGTTAAAATCACTATATTTTATAGTTATAAATTCTATACTAACGACAAACTAGTGATGATAAGTGATAATAGAAAAATAAGAAAACAATAATTTACAAATAAAAAATGAAAAATTATATAGATAACAGTTTACAAATGCGATTTAAAATTATTCTCGTTTTTATTTTTGGTTTTTTGTTATGTGAATCCATAACGAACAAAGCAAAAGGTAATGAAGTAAATATACCTCAAGAATACTTTGAAAGACTTGAAGAAGATTCCAAAATAATTAAAAATATTCAAATTAAATTTGTAAATACAGATGGTTTAACAAAGGATAAAAAAGGTCAACCAATAACAGGGCGTACTCAAAAAGATTTTATTATTGATAATCTAATATTAAAGACTGGCGATCGCTTCAGTGAAAAGCTATTAAAAACAGATTTAAGGCGTCTGCGTAAGTTCGAGTCGTTCGATCAAGTTAAAGTTTCCCTTCAAGAAGACGAGACAGGAGTAAAGATTACTTTCTTTCTTAAAGAAAGCAGTACTCCTTCTTGGATGTTTGGGGGTGGAAATAGTGGAGATATTGGAATTTACGGTCAAATTGGTTATCGAGATGTAAATATCAATGGTCTTAATGATAAACTGAAAACCGAGTTACAAGTCAGTGGAAAAGATATTCAATTTAACGGCGAATTTACCAAGCGTTACAGTTTAGGAAAACCAAACCATTTGGGTTACAGAATAGCAGCTTTTCGTCAGCGAAACTTTTCCGAGACTTTTAGCGATGATATTAGACTGCAGGATGGTAGTACAGCACGGGAAGGAAGATTTGGCGCTTCAGTAGCTTTATTACGTTCTTTCAATGATTGGGATGGGGCTTTAGGTTTGAACTACAGCAGAATCAGCTTGCGTAATAGTGATTATCAGGTTGCGCGGGTTGATAGTACCAATAGTCCCCTATCTGTGAGCGGTACGGGAATTGATGATTTAGTTACTTTATCTTTGCAAGTAACACAAGATAAACGCGATCGCCGGGATTATCCCACCCAAGGGTCTATATTATCTTTGAGTACCGAACAAGCAATTCCCATTGGCTTGGGTAAAATCAAAAGTAACCGTTTGCGGGCGAATTATATCCGTTATTTACCGATAAAATTTATTGGCAGTCGTGGTTCTAGTAAAAACACTGAAATGTTAGCAGTAAACTTGCAGACTGGTACCATTATCGGTACGTTTTCCCCTGCTGATTCCTTTAATCTTGGTGGTCTTAACTCTGTCAGGGGTTATGACAATGGAAAAGTTGCAAGTGCTCGCAGTTATGGTCTAGCTTCAGTTGAATATCGTTTTCCAATTTTCAGATCTGTTGGAGGAGTTGTATTTACAGACTTTGCTACCGATTTTGGTTCCAGTGGAAGTGTTTTAGGGGAACCGGGAGTTAAACGGGGTAAACCTGGAAGTGGTTTTGGTTATGGTGTTGGTTTGCGCGTACTATCTCCTTTTGGACTGCTGAGGGGAGATTTAGGGATCAATGATGAAGGGGATATGAGATTTGAGGTGACTACAGGTCAAAGGTTTTGATTTTAGGAGGTGCTCTCAGTAAATGGTAGGCTATTTTTATAGCATTATTAAGTACTGTTAAGTTTTTCGAGGAGAAAATCTCAAATGCATTTACTAATGGAAGTCGCAACAAATACTGGACATAACTTCCCCCTTGCTTTTACTGCTGTATATGTAGTTGGTTTTATTGCTGCTGTAGGTATTGGGTCAATTGCTTGGTACAATTCCAAACGTCCTGCAGGTTGGGAAAGTAAAGACCGTCCAGACTTTGTACCTAAAGTTGAAACAGATGATAAAAGCAGCGTCAGCGAACCAAAATCTTAAATTCTAAGATATGAAGTTTTGAGATCCTAAGCTTTAAGATCTGAACTTTAAGACCAAGTTTTAAGACCAAGTTTTAAAACCAAATTTTGAGAAAAAGTTTTGATTGGGAACAAATTTTGTGTTTTGTCACTATAAGTTTGTCGCTATAAGATTGTGCTTATTAGAACAAAACTCATCTCAAAACATCCAATGATTCCTTTATTTGCCAAGTTCTTGTTGCTGCTTTGTTGTAAATACAACATCGCATGCAGATTTAGAAAAGGAAAAGGTATCGGAGATGTTGTAAATAGGTCAGTAGGGGCAAAGTAAATACGATTTACTAAGCCCCAAATAAAAAAAATCAGATTCAGCGATTAACTTCTACCCAACTACGGTATAGTTTCTGAATTTGTTTGAGAATCGCATTAAAACCAGCTTCACTTGAACTACTAGTATCAGATAATTGTTGCAGTTTAGCCAAAAACTTTGCTTCCTCGGTCGCAACTTCTCCGTCACTATAAATTAAACCACTGATCGCTTGAAGTAGATTTTGATAATCTTCAGCAGTGGGGGAGTCACCTAAATACTCTTTGATCCACTGGTAACATTCCGCTGGCTTGACCGTCACTAATTCATACAGCCAAGGTTTGATTTCTGGGTCAGATTCTATTCCTTGTTCTTGAGCTATTTTGCGAATATATTGCCTCTCTTGTGGCTGAATTATGCCATCAATCCAGGCAGCTCCCATCAGAATTTTAACTAATTGTTTGACGTTGGTGGAATTAGCAGCCATAACTACCTCCTATGGTAGTAATGTGTCCATTTGAGATTGAACGGCACAATGGGGATTAGGGATTATAGGGATTAGAAATTGGCGACTAGGGATTGGAAATTGGAAATCAAGAAAAAATACTCATTACCCATTACCAATTAGCCATTACCAATTACCTAACTATTACTTTTTCTTAGGCGTGTCATAAAAAACCCATCCATATTGTTTTCGTGTGGCAATACTTTCAAGTACCCCTGTGATGTATTGTACCTAGTTCCCAGTTCTTCCAAGCGCGAATATTCAATTTTCCAGTTTGGATTTTTGTTGAGAAAAGCTTCAATAATATTTTCATTCTCCCGTGGATGAAGGGTACAAGTCGCATAAACTAATACTCCTCCATCTTTCACAACTGTTGCTACATGGGATAGTAATTCTTGTTGAAGTTGTGACAATTCATTCACAGAAATGGGAGTTTGTCGCCAACGAGCATCAGCATGACGGTGTAAAGTACCCAAACCCGAACAGGGTACATCCAATAAAACTCGATCAGCAGAATTCTCTAACTGGGTTAAATTACGACTATCTACAGTTATTGTCTCAATAGATTTAAAACCCAGACGCCGGACATTTTCCTGAAATTTGCGTAATCGAGAAGCAGTGCGATCGCACGCCCAAATTTTGCCGCGATCGCCCATCAATTCAGCGATATGAGTAGTTTTTCCTCCAGGTGCAGCACAAGCATCTACAATTACTTCTCCGGGTTGGGGATCTAACAAATGACTGACTAACTGAGCGCTAGCATCTTGAACTGTCCACCAACCTTCTTGAAAACCAGGTAATTTTTGAATCGATCCCGTGCGACCCATTAATCGTAATGCTTGTGGTGTATCCACAAGGGGTTGAGATAAAACATCTACGGATTGAAAAGCAGCTTCAACTTCTTCTAAACTAGTTTTCAGTGGATTAACCCGTATATCAATAGTTGGTGTTTGGTTCATCCATCTGCACAATTGCTCTGTTTCTAGATCGCCAAACTGTTCTACCCATACTTTCACAATCCAATCAGGAAAACTGTGTAAAGTTCCTAAACGTTTAATTGTTTCCTGTGGTAGTTGCAAAGGATCTTCTTTTTCTGCAAGTCTGGCATATTGACGCAGTAAGCCATTTACAAATCCTGATAGCCCCTTAAAGCCATTATCTTTAGCTAAAGCAACGGTTGTATTTACTGCTGCTGAAGTGGGGATTTTTAGTTGATAGCGCAACTGATACAGACCTAAATGTAAAATTGTGCGCAGATCTGGAGGTTGTTTATGAGATTTTTTGGTAGCTAATTGGTCAATTAGAGCATCTAAGGTTCGTTGTCTTCTAACGCTACCGTAAACTAATTCTGTCATTAGACGCCGGTCATTGTCGCTTAAACTGGCTTTTTTTAATACTCTATCTAAAGCAACATCAGCATAAGCCCCTTTGTGAACTTCTTTTAGGGCAAAAAATGCTAATTGACGGGCGTTAAGCATGTGAGTCAAATTTTGAATATAAAAGTGTGGGTTTCGTTACAATAAAACTATTTGGGAAATTATTGTATGGATTATCTGCTAAATTAAATTAACTTTAACCCAAGAATACACTTTTTATTTAAGAACGCACTTAAATTTCCGATATCAGAGCAAGATACAGTGTAGATAAAAATAAAGTTTAGATTTCAGCAAGGAAGTCCCCTAGGAATAGCTTTTGATTCAGATTATCTTGGTATCAAGTTTGGAGTATTACAAATAGCTAATTTTCCTGCAAAATTATATAACCTTTGTGCTTATGGTTTAATTTAATTCTATGTAATAATAACCACATAAAAAATAAATTATTTCCAAGAACGAATCAGTTAAAGTAGTATTATTTTTTACTTTTATTCAAATTCACTGAGGCGAGATCGTGCCAACAAATTTAATTTTATTAACTGCTGCATTAATTTCTGCCTGGTTTATCTTTAGAGCTTTAATTAATGTATTCAAAACTTTTCTCAGTACAGCAGTTGCTGTTTTTGTAATCATTATTCTTTTAAATGCTTTTGGCTTTACACCCGAAGATCTAATTAGAGAGATTACTAATTTACCAGAAACTTTGGGTAATTTTATTGAACAGGTTAGAACCCAGTTAAGCCTTTAGCTAATAAAGATTTATACTCAAACAACTTAAATAAGTTTTAAATAAATAAGTTTTGAAAGTCTGCCAAACAAAAATATCCCACCGTAGCCGTTAATTATAATTTAAAATCTCAATGGTTAACAACTTTAGGGAGTGCGAATCAATCAAGTATTCCATTTTGTTGCAGATCGCTAGATTGTGAAAGCACAGCGCGGCTTCAACACAGTTATTGCTATGGGATCTTTTAATATTTGATATTTACAGTGGTTTCAAAGTCCCAAAATTAAGATTTGGGATATGGATCTCCTGGTTTTGTCCCTGGAGGTACGGGACTTAAAACAACAGGACCAAATTCACCTGGAAGTATCATATCTGTCCAACCAACCATCCGTTCATCATCACCTAAGAAAACCAACGAACCACCGTTAATGTTTTGAATCTCATCATCTGTAAGATTTTCAGAAAAAAAGTCTGCAAAACCATCTTGGGGAAATTCTTGCATAAAAATCAGCCTCAAATTTGAAAAGTAACTCGCTGGATCGCATCTTGCTTTCAGCTAGCTTGATTTCAAGCGCTTAACCCCTTCCCACTAAAATATCATACGACGGGAGATAAATAAAATATATGAAGTTTTCGTGTAGATACTTGAATGGGATCGGTAGTTATTTATTACAAAAACCTAAGATACTTTTGCCGCACGAGATAACCAAAGGATACGTAACTCTTCAGACATAGGTAAGGATAATAAAAATTCTTTTACAGTAACCAAATCCCATTGCAAGAGTGTTGCTGGTGATATTTTCTCCATTGAGATAACATAATTGAGTACAGCTTCAATCAACATTGCTGACTCTAAAATCGGCTTCGATTCGAGCCAGACAGGAAATATACGCACCTCAAAAGTGTGTTTGCCAGGAATATGATGAATTAAATTTTTCAGGTTAAAGTCACAATATTTTGTTAGCTGAAGTTTAGTGAGTCTGGTTTGAGCTTCTTCCCAACTCAACTCTCTAAAGTCAGATTCATTTACCATTTCCAATAAATCATAATCCCAAACTCCCAGCCTTCTACATTGGGGATTAGTTCCTACTAACTGTTTTAAAATTTCTCCATAAGTCCACAATATATTAACCAAATTTGCAAAAATTCTTGCAGAACACAAAGCTTTACCATCAAAGTGTATATGAGTTGCCCCTTCACGAGGAATTGTGAATCCAAGAGAACGTGCTATTTCCAGAAGTGGTTCCAAGTACTGGAAATGATCTTTGCTGATGGGTGGGGTAATTAATTCACAAGGACGTTCTCGTTCTCCCGGAAGTGGTGCAGCGATCGCAATTGGGTTACCTGTATTATCAGCGACTCTAATCATTCCCTCTGGCCCAGTCTCGGTATCGGTACCGAACAAAGCTGCGATTGGCTTTAGGACTTGATTTAGTGAAAATAACGCATCAGACTGGCAACTAACAAGTTGAAGTAATCTCGTATCATCACTCACAATTCTATACCATCCCGGTTGTGGTTTTTGAGCTTTGTCTAAATCATCTTGTAAAGTCAAATCGTCAACACAACGAGCAATTAAATTTCCTTGTGGATAAAAAACCTCAAATCCCAAAGTAAGATTTTGAAATACTTGCGTTCCTGGAACCTGACTTGGTTCGGATTGTGGATAAAAAATACGATGCACCGAACCATTATATTTTTCAGCAATGGATTCTGCTAAGTCTTTTCTACTTAGCCCCATTGGTGCCATTAATTCTATTTCAAGACCAATTTTCCAGTTCAACTCAGACATAGATTCAAAATACACCCTAATAGACAGCAAGGTCAGCAAAATTACAGTTTTTTTACAGAGGTTTTGCACTGTAAATTCCCTACAAGTACTGTCACCTCCACAAACAATTTTGTCAGAGTGACCAGGAGAAGTTATGTTATCTCAACCGTATAATGGTGTCATCTAACTTATGAATATCAGCAGATTAAAACAATAGTTTTTGTACTCAGTATTCCTTAAGGAATCCAAATAGCAGATGACCTGACATTATATTGGCGATAGTTACATTTTGACGCTCGAACATCCTATAAAATGTAATATGGAATCGCTTTTAAGTTCTTTATATTACCTATTCTCTTAAAGCTTCCTATTTTTTACACTTGTCTATTCTTCATCTGGGCAGTCTTCGATCACATTACAACATCTACCCTGGGACATATTAACCCCAACTCCAGGATAGTTTGACAGGAAATGGTGGTGCGAGGTTTAACTGATATCTCCTATCTTGACGAAATACTAAATACAAAACCTAAATCAATTTATTAGATCTATTTTGCTTGGATACTTAGCTGTTGAATTAGAGATAGATGAAATTACAAATTAAAATACAGCCAAACCACAATGCCCACACAATCAATTTATTTACTATTTATTGACGAGCAAATCGTAACGCTTCTTCAATAATTTCGTCATTACCCATAATTAGATTACGCTCGATGCGAAGTTTAGCATCAAGTGGCGTGCGATCGCCCCAAAATTTAGCAAGGTCTGATGCATCTTGGTAATTATATTTAGATTCTGAGTAAAATCTATAAGGATTGCGGTTCAAAGAAGATCTTGTTGACCCCAGAGCTTGAACTCTTGCATCGACCAAAAATTGTTCGAGAATCGCAACAGCTCTTCCTCCTGCCATAATTTTTCTACCGATGCGTGCTTTAGATTGGTCTATGGACTGTCCCCAATAATCTGCAAGAACGCGTGCGTCCCAATAATCATAACCACTTCTAAAGAATGCATTAATCTCTTTTTTTCTATCTCTCTTAGCAATTAGGTTGTAGTTACTTTGGTGTTGAATGTTCCACTGAGAGGATCTATCAATTTGAGTGACTGATTGAGCTAAAACCGTATCGACTGAAGCTGCAATCGAAGCAATAAAAACACTGACTGATAGTAATAAAAACTTTAAGTTATATTTCATACTTAAATTCCTTCTTGATTTTGCTTGGAGCCAGTTTATATTTGAGTACTAAAGATTAGTTGAACTCAATTTTGAGCTTGTTGGAGGGATACTAAACCTCTACTAAGTCCACAAATACATCTTTACTGTTTAATACAGTTATATTGTTATATTTTTCCGAAAATTCCAATCCAGAACATTCAGACTTAAAAGATTGCAACAAATAAACCCGATTTCTCGAAGAAACCGGGTAATTTGCATATTAATCCAGTTTTTTAATCTATCAACCAGGAAAAATAAATTCCTTAGAAATGATTGATATTTGCAGCAAAGATTTAAGAAGAAAGTTGTTAGAAGCTCGGATAATCAGGTCGCCTTTTTTCAGGCGATCTATCTTCAGGATCGATCTGAATAAAAGTAGCTTCTTCCATATCGTCGTCTATTTGTTCCAACCAACTTGGCGTATCTTTAGTCACTTTACCTTCTGAATTCTTCACCTCCTTACCACCAGGAGTTGTAATAGTAAACTCAGTTGTATCAATAACCTCGGACTCTTTTTTTGCCTCTGTATTTTCTAACTTTGCATTTTCGACTTCTTTTTCTACTTGCGGTTCATAAATGGTAGTTTCTACAGACTCCTCTAAAGTGTTTGTAGTTGCTGGAGGTTCTGGTGTTTCAACTTCCTCTGTATCAGGAGTTACGATTGTAAACCCAATATTATTAGGAGGTTTTAGCTCGTTTGTTATCTCGGTTGTTTCCGGTTCTACTTTTTCAGTAGTAGTTTTTTCTGTTTCCTCATATGTTGTAAAGCCTACATCAGGCTCAGAACTAGTAACTTCTACTTTTTCTTCAGTTGGATTAGCGATCTGTTCTGAGGGAGGTTCAACTTTAACTTCAGCAACTTCTGCCACTTTAGGGGCTTCAGTTGAATTTTCAGCATTTTCAGCATCAGCTATTGCATCAATAGCTGCTTTATCTAAAGTTGTTGATTCAGTCCCACTTGCAGTAACATTTTGCTTTTGCTCTATTTCAGCTTTTTTGGCAGAGAATGTACTAGTAATTGTACTTACTAACTGAGTTAACTTTTCTGATATCGAGAGTTTTTCAAATTGTTCTTGAATGTTAGTTTGTAGCGCTCCCATAGAGGGAACGGGAGTTTTTTGTCCTTCTGGTGTCAACTGGCGGCGTAATTCCAAAGTTTGCCAACCAAACCAACCGAGAAGAGCCACACTAGCCAAGTGACCCAAAAATAAACCGCCAGTAATACGACCCGAAAACACCCAGAGCATTAGCGCGTAAAAAAGTCCTACACCACTCCAGATAAAATCTTTCTTGCGGTGGATTTCTGGAATAAAGAAAGCCACTAGATACAGGGCGATGCTACCAATAGCGACCGCCAATGCCAGGAAATGTGCCAGCATTTTCTGGTTACTCCTTAATATGTCTTACGACTGGGGCATTGGACTGAAAGGTGTCAATTAATAGATCGCGAAGTTGTTAAATTATTGACAAATTATTGACTATTCGCCATCTATAATTTTGTTCCCTTATTCGCCATTCCCCATCCCTATGTTAGATATTTCAATTTGACATATTTTGCAAGCGGATTATAAGAGAAGAAACAAATTAAAAATTTTTATTTGTGTAAATCCTATTTTTTGGTAATTTCTGTCAAGTCTTAATGTCTTCTTTATGAGCGAACTGAATTTCTCGGACTACCCTAAAAAATGAAAGGATATGCAAGAGTTAGCCAAAAAATTTATGACACAACAAAGCTTTGGTGTGATTGGATTAGCTGTTATGGGAGAAAATATCGCTCTAAACGTAGAGCGTAATGGTTTTCCCATCGCTGTTTACAATCGCTCTCGTGAGAAAACAGATGCTTTCATGGCTTCTCGTGCTGGAGGAAGAAACGTAAAAGCCGCGTTTGATTTAAAAGAATTTGTCGGATCCTTGGAACGTCCCCGCAAAATTTTGGTAATGGTAAAAGCTGGTAGACCAGTAGATGCGGTTATTGAACAGTTAAAACCATTGTTAGATGAGGGTGACATTATCATCGATGGTGGCAACTCTTTGTATGAAGATACTGAAAGACGCACCCGCGAGCTCGAGCCCCAAGGTTTTAGATTTATTGGCATGGGTGTCAGTGGTGGTGAAGAAGGAGCCCTGAACGGTCCCTCATTGATGCCTGGAGGCACGGAAAGCTCCTATGAGTACCTTTCACCCATTTTGACCAAAATCGCCGCTCAGGTGGACGATGGCCCTTGTGTTGCTTACTGTGGTCCTGGTGGTGCAGGACATTATGTCAAGATGGTTCACAATGGTATCGAGTATGGTGATATGCAATTAATTGCAGAAGCATATGACCTACTCAAAAATCTTGGCGGTTTGGATCACAAGCAATTACACGAAGTTTTTGCTGAATGGAACACTACAGACGAATTAAATTCGTTTTTAATTGAAATTACAGCCGACATCTTCCCCTACATCGATGAAGGTACTGGTTTACCATTAGTAGATCTAATTCTTGATGCTGCTGGACAAAAAGGAACTGGTCGTTGGACCGCAGTAAACGCTTTAGAATTAGGTGTTGCCATTCCTACCATTGGTGCAGCAGTAAATGCTCGGATTATGTCATCCTACAAACAAGAGCGAGTTGCAGCATCTAAAGAACTTTCTGGTCCTAATGGTAAGTATCAAGGGCAGACTAAAGAATTCATCAAGATGGTAAGGGATGCCCTTTACTGCTCGAAGATTTGTTCCTACGCTCAAGGAATGGCTTTACTTGCTAAAGCTTCTGAAGAATACAATTACAACTTGAATCTGGGCGAAATGGCACGGATCTGGAAAGGAGGTTGTATTATTCGGGCTGGATTCTTGAATAAGATCAAGAAAGCTTTTGACGAGAATTCTTCACTCGCAAACCTATTGTTAGCTCCTGAATTTAAGCAAACAATTCTTGACAGACAAAATTCTTGGCGCGAAGTTGTTTCTACCGCAGCTAAACTAGGAATTCCTGTTCCTGCATTTAGTGCTTCCTTAGATTACTTCGATAGCTATCGACGCGAGCGCCTACCTCAGAACCTCACCCAGGCTCAACGCGATTACTTTGGCGCACATACCTACTTGCGTACAGATAAAGAAGGAGTTTTCCACACCGAGTGGGTACCCATCGCTGAAGCGACCGTCAGCGATAAAAGTGTTGTGAAAATGGACTAGTCATAAGCAAAGCTTATAACTGCCCGTATTGGCATTAAAGTTAGACGGCACTGCTCTATCCGCACACTTGTGTGCGGAAAAAATCAAAACCCCAACTAAGCTAACACCTCAGTTGGGGTATTTCGTTAATAAATTAAATTACCTATCTACAGCGAAGCGAACCATTATTGTTTGTTGACCGACTTTTACTAACGTAACGCTGCCCTAACGTCGGAAGGAAAAAGGAAGATGTCAAGAAGCGCGTTTCCCATAAAGGTAATGCTGGCGTAGCCAAAAAAAATCTTCCTTTCTTCTTTTAAACGCGCTACGCGTTCGCTGTAAGCGCGTGCCAACAAAACTGCATCCTTGCCCCGTCCATGAGGGACGGAGGAGGTTTTGAACGCACTACGTGTTCATCCGTAAGGATGCGGATAAAGGGAGGAGTGCAAGCAACTTTGGACGCGCTGCGCGTTCACTGCAGGTGCCTCTAACGGCAAGATTAAAACTTCTTCCCTCTTTCTTCTTCCCTCGTTGTGACATGAATAAAAAATTGCACGCAAGCATGCAATGAATAATGGGAACTATATCTTAAATTTTTTCAATCAAAAGTTAAATTTCTTATACCCAAAGTTAACTTTCTTGGCAAAAACACGTATAATTTTAGACTAACTAGTACTCTGGTATTTTAGAGAGAAACTCAAAAAATAAATAAATTTAGGAGGCGATTTTATATCTCTATCGACTAATTTTTTTATGTCAATTTTTTGAAACTCCGAAGAGTGACAATACCATGAAACACAGTATTATATCCCTAGGGCTTCTTGCATCTATCGGTTTAACTGGTTGTATCGAGCCAAACGCTTTGTCTTCGAAGTCTTCAAACTTTATTACATCTCGCTTACAATCGGCTAAGTCCACAGCTTATGGCAAAAAAGCAAAAAAATTTGACAAACCTGCCTACATCAAGGAATCCATCAAGCAATACTTAGAAAGTCACAAAGCTTCGGCGGAAGATTCTCCTTTTACAACAGAGTATATAGATCTAAATGGAGACAACGTTAAAGATGCTTTAACCCTGCTGAGTGGGGTACGCTTTTGTGGCTCGGGCGGTTGCACGATGCTCATACACCAAGGAGTTGGCAACAAAAAATTTAAACTAATCTCTGTAACAAACTTAGTGAAAATACCAATCACGATAAATGACACTAAGACAAAGGGTTGGAGAGACATAACAGTACAATATGCAAGCAATATACTGTTTTCAAAGAAAATAATATTAAGATTTGATGGCAAAGGTTATCCTAGCAATGCAGCTAAGGAGCCAAGAGCCAATGATAGCAATATTTCCGGGGAAAAACTTACTTTTCTTCAGACTGGAACTTAATCTTACTGCTGTTTCTGTGTGATGTCAAGTGGATTGGCAGCTTTACGATACGCTTCTGGTACAGTATGACAAAAGCGATTTTAGGACGGCAAATTCTAGTGTTCAACAATAACAATTAGGGAACTATCACGCTATCACAATCAAGGTTTGCTGTAGGTGCTGTTTCTGCTTGATATTGAACAGCAGGTACAGCACCGGATCCTACATTTGTTTCCTACAGTTGCACTGTTGCCTGAAGTTTTGGCAAAAATTGTTTTTTGTGTGAGTTACTCTTTTTGCGATTATGAATTAACTGAGGAATAAATTAACCAAGCCATGTCTGTCTTGTTAATCACTTACTACACTAATTGAATTAAGGCTTTCTTCGTTCCAGACATAATCTTTCATATCATTAGGCCATGGAACTTCATCTGGTGTTGCCAGTTTTAATACTTTGTTGCTTAGCTTCTCATATAAAGTATTGAAATCACCAATTTCCATATTATTTTTGAGAAATGTGTGACGAAGAAGCTCTGTAGTGAACATCATATTATGTGCTTCAAAACTACCTTGGGGAAATATGCGAGAAAAAATTAGGAATTTTATATCATCTCGTTTATACTTAGCTGCTTTTTGTGGTGTAATACCTAAGGTGTCTGGTACTACATCCCCTTCAATCGAAACCATGATATATTTTGGTCCTTTTGCCCAATTTTTATAACCATTCCCGAAGGCGAAGACATTTATTACCTCGTTCGTAACCTTCTCCCACTCCGCAGACCCAATTTGTCGCTGTTTAAGATTCCAAAATTTTCCATACTGACCAATAAATTTTCTTTTAGCACGATGAATCGCTCGAGCTAATAAAATAGTCCCATGGCTATCGCCGGAGAAATTTACAGGTGTCTCGTTTTCTATAGCACTCAAAATCAGGCTTGTAGTATTGTTAATTGCCGGGCTACCTGATAAACCAATACGATGAATTGCAGCGTCAATCCAGTCAAGAAGTGAATCAATGAACCTGGAAATGGGATTTTTTCTAATAAAAGAAGAATTATTCAAGTTAGCAACCCCAGTTTTGAGAGTTGCTGCATATCTGCGACTTCTTCTCGAAGACTCTTCTTCTATTTGACCTAGTCCAGGAATAAATATTGCGAATAGTTCTCCTTGATCGTTTTCTGGGTAGTAAACAATTTCTTGGGCAATTGTTGCGATCGGGTTTGCATCGGCTATGACATCATCAAAATCAAAAATCTCTTCAGTACCAGGATTTTGCAATTGTCCATCAAACTTCTTATCGGGAAATAGAATTTCAAGTGGCCATCTCCACCAATTGGATTTGACCTGTTTTGCCTTATCTTTACCATTCATTAGAAGTCTTCTGTTCCGTAAAAGTGTATATTTTCAATTGATTTTACTGCTGATACTAATTTCTTTTAAGATTGCTACACTTAGAACGCGGCAAGCCGAGCATTTATGAAAGGAAACAGCGCGACTACCCCACAACAACACAGGTTGCCATCCGGCGCAGGCACCCTGTAAGCTGGGAATGCTGTTTGCTGTACGCACCTGTGCGGGTAGCGCGTTCAAGCAAGACAGGGAACTCTCTTAATCTCAAGAGAAAACTCTTAACAGGGAACTCTTAAAAGGGAACAGATTCAAATCATTGATATATTATATTGGTATATTTTTAAACTTTGGTATATTTTTAATTACAATTACTAGATTAAAAAAGTAAACTTTCACAGGTCTAGCACATTAATACCAAGGCAACATAGAACTGACTATAAAATAATTTTAGCCCAGAGGGCGTAATAACAGATACTAAGAGTATAAGGCGGAAAGTCAAGAATTATATGAAGCGTCTTACAAATTATTGCGGATACTTATTGCGGGTAAATTATAAACAATTATCCGAATCCTCAGATAAATCTATGGGATTTCCTTCTTGTTTTTGAATCACTCGTTATTAACTATATCGCTATATATTTTATGGATATCACAAGTATGATATGTCTTATTTTTGATTCCTGAATAAAAAATAATTAAGTTCATATAAATATTGCTAGAATTAACTTTAGAAAACAAAGATAAATGACGAATAAATTTAACTTCTGAGTCCGCATATTCCTGAGATTTAAGGGCTTCCTATATTTACAAAAGTTTAATGAAATAATGACTTCGCAATCGGCTTCTGCTCCAAACACACCCTTGCTAGAGTTATACAAAGTTTTCTCATCACCTGTAAAAATAGCTTCGATTGAACTTTTACAAACTAAGCTTACTCATAGAAAATTTCCCTTACTACGTTTTTTGTCTAAGGGTCGGCAAATTTATTTGATACGTACTACTTCTACCGATGGAGCTAGGGGAATTGCTATTGCTAATGAACGTTTTGCATATCTTTACCCAATTTTGCAAAAGTTAGTAATTCCTTATTTTATCGGTAAGGATGCGAGAGATTTACCATCCCTTATAGATGGGGTTTACTTATTCTCTTCTAATTATAAGTTGTCTGGTTTAGCTTTGTGGTGTTGTGTTGCCTGGCTAGAACTGAGTTTACTCGATCTTCTCGGAAAAGTATCAAATCGACTTTTAGGAAAACTTTTGGGAGGAGCGATGGCCAAATCTATTCCTGTTTATATCTCCAGCACTCGTCGTGATACCACACCAGAAGAAGAAGTTGCTTGATTAGAAAAATCTCTCGAAGAAACACGGGCTAAAGCTGTTAAGTTCAAAATTGGTGGAAGAATGAGTCGGAATGCTGATGCTGCTCCTGGACGAACAGAGGGTCTTGTATCTTTAGCACGCAAGACTTTTGCGTCGGATATAGATATTTATGTAGATGCTAATGGATCTTACGATGCAACCGCAGGAATCGAAGTAGGTAAAATGCTTGAATCCTACAATATTTCTTTTTTTGAAGAACCTTGTCCCTTTGACGATTTCGAGCAAACAAAATGCGTTGCTGATGCTCTTTCTATTCCCATTGCTACAGGGGAATAAGAGACTAGTTTTGCTCGTTTTCAATGGATTTTGAAAAATCGGGTTGCGGATATTATCCAACCAGACATTATTTACAATGGCGGCATAATACGCACTCTAAGAGTCGCACAAGAAGCTAAGAAAGTGGGAATTCCTGTTGCGATTCATAATCCACGTCCTGGAGCCGATATAATTTACACTCTTCACCTGGCATCTTGCTTAAACACCGATTATCTGGAATATACAGCCAATTCACAAGAACAATATAACTGGCTAACACCCAAGCTGGAAGCTAAAAATGGTCTAGTAGCAGTTCCTCAAAATTCAGGACTAGGTATCAGCATTGATTCTAATCTCCTACGTCGAGCGAAAAGGATTAGGAATTGGTAATGGGTAATGAATGAGTCATTGATAATTGGTTTTTCCCATTACCTCTACTCAAACACCTTATGGGGCGACAATCGGAATAAACTGCGATAGTCTAGTAAAATGAATTACGAAATAGCTCGCAAATTACTGATTGCTCAGACGAGCAATCCTGAAGAAAATCCTGATGCCTTAATTGCAAGGATGCAGCAAGGTAAACCCCCTATTCCCGGACAGGTGACATCTATTTTACTGGCGCTAAAGGTATTACATGAAGGTTTGAAAGATTCCACAACTTTAGATAGAGAGCTCGCTTATAGCTTGTATAAATTAACAGTTAATTCTCAAAAGCTATTTGCTGCGGGGCACAAAGCAGGTATAAATTGGCCTCCACTGCTTAAGGAAGATTTATTAAGAATCGGCAGTGGTTGCGAAAGTATATTTTCTGGTGTCTGGAAACACATCGAATATTAACGACTGCGAATATTAACGACTTTGTAATTCAGTTTTGAGTTTTTCTAAATCGCTTCTTAGAAGAACTGTGATTTTTCCAAAGTAAGCTTTGCCATTTTTGGGTTGAGCAACTTCTACCCAATAAGCAAAGCGATCGCCAATCCTGAGTTCTCCTTTTAAAGCTTCCCGAATTGGAGTTTTGGCAAAGCGAGCTGAGTTAATTACGCTCTGGTTGGGATATTCATAAACTTTATCAGAGCGATTGTAGTCTTGATAGATATCCAAGCCGTAAATCACTCGCAAAGATTCTTTTAGACGTTGGAATGACATACCATTGATGGCGTCATACATAGTAATTCGTTCGCTACGAATTCTACTTCGATTGGTAGGTACTCCAACTTTACCGGGAGCTAATACAGAAGAAAGGAAACTAAATCTTTGGGCTGCTGTGTCACTTTTTTTTACAAATAATCGTTCTCCACTCCTTGGTTGCAGAGTAGGATGTGCTTTAATCCAGGTACTAACTTTTTCTACCGCTTCCCCCGGTAAAGCATGAGCTTGGGAATTAAATACCAATAAGGATAAAGAAAAACTAAAAAAACTGAGTAGGGATTTATTTCGCATTTGCTTTTCCAAACTAATGATGTATTAACCCTTTGGTTACCTAATACCAAATTGCCAAATTACAGGAGTACGATAGTAGTTTTCCCTAATTAAGAGGATTTATTTACTTTTAAATGAGGGAACAGCGAAATTTACAGGTTTAAAACTAGCAACAGCTAATGAACAGGTCGCCAGAAAAAAGACATCTTGTCTTAAATCAAGTTATTGGGCAGATAAACAGAAACGTGAGAAAATTAGAACACAAAATTAAATTTTTTAGCAAACATATTTAGATGTGGATGCATGAACCATTTTATGCATTTGTCGAGAGATTGTTACCTGAATTCAAAATCGACACTAAACTTGTTGGAAGTCTCGTAAAATCTGTAAAGGTGCGTAAGGGAGAATTCTTATTTCGCGAGGGCGATATTTGTAGTTTTGTCGCTTTTACTCTCCAAGGATGTCTCAGAACTTTTGTCCTAAAAAACGGTAAAGAATACACTCTTTTCTTTCATACAGAACATCAAACCTTGGGGGATTACGAGAGCTTTCAAAAGCATAAACCTGCCTGCTTCTCCTGTCAGGCAATTGAGAATTCTGAGGTTTTAATATTTGATCGTCAAGCAATGACTTGTTTCGAGGAAGCTCCTGAAGGTCAAAAATTGCTAAGAGCGGTAGCTGAAGACCTTGCATTTATGCTGAGAGATAAGTTACTTTCTCTTTTACTCGATACTCCTGAAGAACGCTATCTTCAGCTGTTGGAAAATGAACCTCAACTATTACAACGTATTCCCCAGTACTATCTCGCCTCATATTTAGGTATTGAACCAGAATCTCTCAGTCGTTTAAAGCGCAGAGTTTATCAGCAGAGAAGTTAAAGTAGTTAGTCGTGTAAAGATTTGAAGTAAAAATAATATTTTTAAAGATTCTCTCAGGTGCAAAAGAAATTCTTAACTCAAGTCAATGCAAGTGACAAGATTTACATCATAGATTGGTAGTTAATTAGCAATAAAACTATTTAAAATAATGAATGCGATTCTTCCCGGAGCTCCTTGGCTAGTTGCTCATCGTTCTATGCTGGGGATAAATAAACCTTACAAAATTACGCTCAATAATTGTGACTATGTTATTTGGCAAAATAGCCAAGGAAAAATTTTTGCCCTAGAAAATGTATGTCCTCATATGCAAGCTCCTCTTTCTAATGGCTGGATTTGTCAAACTCACAGTTCTATTACTTGTCCTTTTCACGCGCTGGAATTCAATGGGGAAGGAAAACTTGTCAAGGATGGAGAACCAAAGGGAGAAGCTATTGCAAATGCTTTGGATTTGATTGTCCAAGACGATCTGATTTGGACTTATGGGATTTTTGAACCGCGTTTACCCATCCCCAATCTAATTTCTGAAAGGACAAAAGGTTTTAATTTTGTAGATATTACAGGTAGTAAGAGTATTCAAGCTAGTTTTTTCAATTCTATTAGAATCAACTATGACTTCAATCATCAAAATGGCGTTCACCATGACATCTTCAGAATTCGAGACAATCCAGTTCAAAGTTTTGATTCGGATGGTTATTATGCAAAAGTTATCCAAACTTTCCTGCGAGAAAACAACACATTGAATGAAATTCTCCAGAACCCGTCTTTATTAAATCTTCCCAAACAAATAGTAAATGAACTGGAGTACAGTTTTCCTTGTATTACCCTGTTCAAAGCTAAAATTTCTCTGGGTGAGATACTACAATTTTTCATTCTTTATCCAGAAACTGAAAATAAGACACGGACGTTCGTTATTTTGTACGGGAATTGGTGCAACCCTATGATGAAGATACCTGGCTTAAGATTTTTAATTGAGCGATCGCTTCTAAAAGCAACCGCTAAGGTTGTAGAACAAGACTACACAACAGTAGAAAGTTTATATCCCCAACAAGAGCCAAAGATTAGATTACCTAGGGAAGAAATTATGTTTTACGTCCAGAAACTTTACCATGAGTGGTGATATGATTTTCGCTAAAGTTTCCCTTTTCATTGTGTACGCAACTATTTCCCATGCTCTGCAAAATTGATTGACAATTGGTTGACAATGGAAATTGTTTAGCTGTATATTCTAGCCTCGCTCTATAAATATAAACTTAGTTCAAAGCCTAAGTTCCCCACATCCCTTACTCTTCTGTCAAGATAAGTGTATGCTAAAGCATCATGTAATTAAAGGTACTTTTGAACGCTCAAAATGAGGAAGTAAAAAATGGCATTAGAACCTTGTAATGTTTGTGGGACTTTAAACAGTGATGAAGAGGAAATTTGCCTTAGTTGTGGTTATCCTACCAAAGGGCGCAAACGACCTGCTATCTTTCAATGGGCTGCGATCGCTCTTGTTTTGGCGTTTGCTTTGCCTATGCTTATGACCCTGGTAAATTTTATTCAACCACAACAACCAACACAACCAGAATCTAACACAACTAAATCTTCGAGATTAATGGATCGTGAGCTACAAAACATTGAGGAGTGAGTCCACGCTATAACAAATGATGGAGCTGGGACTCATCTATGGAATTGCAAGTTATCCGTGAATAACAGCTTATTGGATTAGGTTTGGAGGAACATATTATTGACTTCGAGTGAAGAGATATGACAGCAGTATTAAAAGCTGCAGAGGTTGATTTTCTTGAAGGTAAGCATTGTGAAGAATTCGAGCAAAATCCAACTTTTTATTATTGTAAAAAAAAATAGAAAAATTAGTTAGATATTTAGAATTTTGTCACAGTTGGGACAATTTCAAACTTATTTCTGTTAGATATTTGTAAGTGGAGCCAAAATATAGAAATGGAAAAGTAATGCTCTTTTATAGAAAAGACGTTATTTTTGATAGCAAAATATGATTTAACAAAGATTGAAAAAGTTTACAAAAAATAATCATTTAGCTGTTTTTAAATCAAAAGTTTGGGTCGTCAGACAGTGGATAAAATGAAGATAAGATTATTTATAATATATTTTCAATTTTATTAAGATTATTTTAATTTACCATTTAATTTTTCTCAGATAATTCTTATGAAAAACTCAGTTAGCAATCAGTGGTTACTCAGGGTAAGTATCGATATTATCGTTAGGATAAAGAGTAAGTACAAAAACTTACTATTGTCAGTTACACTATTTTTGACACTCTGCCGTCCTATAAGGACGGAGATTCTTAGTTCAACGAGTTCACTTAAACTAAATTCCTTACGGTATCTAGCTCAGAGATGCTTCTCTCCTTAAGCGTTTAACCCATAGAGCGAGTTGGTTCGGACATGCCCTGCCCTACCTTGAGAAGACTAACAAAATTTGGTTTCTCTGTACTTGATGCTTAAAGATTTTACCTGTGCAAGCTTTTTTCTGCACAAAACCCTATATATGAAGGTTTTCAAGGTTCGCTACCTCTCGGCACTGGGTGTTTTAAGAGGTTGATTACCCTAACCTCTGCCGTGAATTATATCAGAAAGTCGCCTTATAAAAGCGGGGCTTTAGACCCAAATTTTTCGGTAAAATTAACAGATGTTTTCACAGGTGCATAAGTTATTTGTACCAACCCCTAAGTAATTAATATCCCGAGCAATAATCATAATCAATTGTGGAGTTATTAAGTCATGAATTTTCTCAAAACCTGGATTCAGTTTGTATTTATTTACTTAGCGATCTTCTTGTGTATTGATACACCGACAGCAAATAAGTTTGTTGAATATGTAGTTACCTATTAAGTCTTTACAGATAAAATATATTCCTTACAAGGTAATTACAATTACGCATTATCAAATCTAAGAATAAATACAGGTCATCGATATTTGGGACACTTAATTAAATTAAGAAAATCTTCAGTTTTTAAGGACATTATCATAAAATATTTGATTGAGTTTCCCTTATTATTTCGCTGTTATATTCCACAATATATATATTTTAGAATAAAATTCTTAACATAATGTTTACTGATGCTTAAAACTATGCAATAAAAATATTAATCTACCCTAAAT
>JGI1201J43222_100143_pt1 | contig 24834 bp, 18 predicted proteins | sample MastesBC008_FD_43222 | JGI IMG/M metagenome (IMG submission 43222) | reverse complement strand
TCTTCCAGTGCTGCTAGGGCTAAATTCGCAGCATCCTGCTCGAAATTCAATAACAATGACTTCAAAATTTGCTTGGATATATCATCTTTTCGGGGATAACTTGTAAACTCAGCGATTCCAGCCGCAGCTAATAAATAGGCTCGATAAGTATAAAATTCCCCGCATTCGTCTTTAAAATTTATTAATTTGTTGATAAGATATTCTTTTTCTTTATCGTCAACATCACTACGTCCTAACCATAGCAAAATTACTTCTTTCCACTGCGGTTGAAAAATCCGGTATTGCTTATCTTCTACAGGTTTATCTTTATGCTCGCGGGGTAAGAAAAAGTCATAATCTTGAACTGCTGTAGCTGCAAAATATTCCTGAAATGTGGGATGAAAAAATGCGTAGACTGATTTATGCGCGTTTTCTTCTCCTTCTGTAGGGTAACCTACATTCACTAGCCATCCGAACTTTAACGCCCACCAAAATAGTGAACCTTTACTATTATGATTAGGTTCATCATCTGGATCGCCTAAGCGTTGCTTAATAAAGCTCTCTCGTAAAAGGAATCGATAATCTTCACTGTCTATTGCTTTTCTAGCTAACTTTCCCAAAGCTTGTTTAAATTTGTCAGTAGATGGTAAATTTTGCAATATTTTGTCATTTTGTTTACTTTTATTCCATTCATTGAAACTAAATTCCTTAATATTTACCAACGAGTCGTAGAAATCAGCTTTTGTTTTTGGTAATGATTTTCCTTCGCTTTGATTCCAAATGCGACACAATAACGCTAACCGTAAAGGATTTTTGACTAAATTTTGCAGACGTTTTCGATTATTTTCTTCTAGTTGCTCCTGTAATCCCCTTGCTTTCTCATCTCCTTCTCCAAACCAATTATCAATAAATTGATGTACTTGCTCGGGGTAATTAAAATCTAAAGTACGATAAATATCAAATTTTTCATTGAGAATATCTTTTTGTTGTTCCCACAGATTTAAACGACAACTAAGTACTACCCTAATTGAATTTGTCCACCCTTTCGCTAGTTGTTGTTGGATTTTTTTCAAAGGATAACTGACCGCCATTTCGTCAGCACCATCTAGTATCAGCCAGAACTGGCCGTTTTTTAGAAGCTCTTCAAATTTATCTTGCCATTTCTCTGGTGTTTTTTTACCTTCTTGAGATAAATTTTTTAACCATTGTTCTGACAAATATCTGTACAACCATCCGGAATCGCTAACGTCTTTTTCTTCTACTAAATTTTCGTTAAATTTAGCTAAAGAAATCCAAATTGGTAAACCTTGTTGCTCTTCTAATACCCAATCAGCTATCTTTCGTAAAAGCGTAGTTTTTCCTCCACCAGGATCGCCAATAATTACGAGTCGTTTTCCTTGGCTTTTTTTGCTGGTTCGCTGCTTCAAAACTTCATCAAGAAACTCATCATTTTGAAACTCTTTAACAACTTCATATTCTTGATCGGGCTTATTTAAGTCTCCCGTTTCTGGATTCGCTGCATCTTTCTCAGGTCTTCGCTTTGCATCAGGCTTACGTTCTACCAGTCCTAAAGGAACGTAAATATTCTGAAGAAGATTTTTCCCATTATTTGTTAAAGTTTTTGGAGCTTCTGCTTCCAGACGTTTGCGGCATGATTTAGCCCACCAAAGATAGTAAGCTATCTGAATATTGAGAGCAAATACTAAGTTTTTCGACTGTGTATTATTATGTTCTTGTTGGTTAGTTTTTAGTTGGTTACAACCCAATTCAGTTGCTTGTTCAAAAGACCAAAAACCATTCTCTCGTGGAAAGCCTTTCTCTTCAAGAGCTTCACTCTTAGCGAAACCCGTACATTCAACAGCCAAGTATTCTTCTCGCTTAATTATGCGCCAAAGTTTATTCGCATCCGTAAGACTTCCATCTTCATTGGAAAATATTTCTTCACCTTGACGTTTTTCATTCTCCCAGAAACGTCGCCGATGAGTGAGAGATACTGCTGCTAAAGCATGACCCTCAAGCAAAATCAAAATAGGCAGCAAATCATAATACCAGCAAATCGCACAAAAAAGGATAGCTAAATCAAGGCAAGTTCCTTTACGTTTTGTATCAAGAATTTCTTCTGGTTTTCTGATGATTTGTTGTTCGCTAGAGAATAAGTTATCTTCGTTTAATTCATACTCTATTTCGTGCTGACACAAAGCATCATAAATTTTTCTTACTAACTCGCGGCGTTTATCATTACTTGTATGATAATCGTTGCTACTAGCGGGTAAATAATTTTCCTTAATAGCTTTAGTAATAAATGTATCAATAGCTTCTGAATATTTAGCAAAGATGACATAGTTAGCTAAATCTATGCGATTTTTGTCATCATTTTTATTCCATAACCATTCTTCCATTGCCCTTACATCATATTTTTTAACAATAAGAATAAAAGTAAAATTTGTCTTATTTCATCACTTGAAATAAATTATGCACGGCTTCTGGTGCTGATTCGTCTGCTTTATTTGTTTCTACCTCCAAATGGTACAACCCAGGTGTAAGCTTTTTTCGTAAAGATAGTTTATAGGAACTATTCCCTTGCAGTTCAAAATTTTCTTCTAGCTTCAGGTTCGTTCCGTTATCTGATGCAGGAGTTATAATCGCGCTTAACCCACCAAAGTTTCCTTTTCTTTTCAAAGTATCAGAATCAACATTCACAATTTCCGCACCCAATGTGACTTCTTCATCACGGAGGTACAAGTCATCAACAGTAAGACTAATTGCTGGTTGTTTTATTATAGTCTGGGTAATTTGAGGGTTTTGAAAGTCTCTTAGAGTACCTTGCAGCTGACTTAAGAAATATTTCAGCAAGTTCCATACCTGAGTGTTGCTTTGCAACGCACAATGAGACTCACCACAATATAAACCTTGGAGCTTGTCACTCAAATCAATTGGAATTGCAGACACAACAGGTACAGTGTCATCACCAGTTACGCGATCGGCATCAAGGGGTTCTTGAGTTCTTGGATTTAGTGGCGGGTTATTACTTACTTTTAATCTACCATTGCGTAGCTCTGTAGATTGAAGCGTGCTTTTTTGTCCTACACCGATTATTGGTTTGAATTCATACGAGTAATTATTAGGCGATTTAGAATTAACTTTTTCCAGAAACCCCCGAGCTTCCTTTGCTCGCCCTCTTTCCACGCCAGGAATACCATTAGTTTCGCCTACACGTTGCCATTTTTCATTGACCTTCACCACCGGATACATTGGCAACAATTGATACGTAGAAGTAAAAGTAGCCAATACATCTTTCAATCCTGGTATTGGTATTTTTCGATAATCATTAGCCAAAAAATCCAACATTTTCACAGAACCACGATAGGAAGTCCCCAAAGAAAACAAAGCTTTGCAGTATTCTCCACCGCCTAAATGTTCCAAATAATAACGACAAACTAAACCCCCCATACTATGGGCGATCAAAATCACCTTTGCATGTTTTTTAGATGGACTTATCTCTTGCCACTTTGGTAACTTATCGTCAATCAGCTTCTTTAACAACCTTGCAGAAACCCGATTATCCCGTCGCCAGTCATAGGCAAACTCAAAATAGTTCTTACCACAAGTTACATTAAAATCTTCGGTGAGTTTTTGATGAAGAAAGGAGTAACCATCAATTATCTTCATAAATCCAGGAGCTAAACGTACATCCTGAATTAACCCTGTTGCTTTGATACCATCGTCTAAGTAATCTCTCTCAGGGTCATCTTCTTCTATAGCTATTTGCTCGAAAAACGAACCTTGTTCTGCTAACCCCTTAACTGCTCTCAAGACTGCTTGAAGTGATACATTCCAGATGTCTTGACCATCTTTTTGTAATATGCTGCCCATGGTTCCAGGTACCAGCACTATCATATCCTTCATCTGGGTTTTCGCCATCTACCTACATTCCCGATTCGCTAGTTAAATGTTCTGTAAATATTTTGAAGCACAATTTTGAAACACATACACAAACTACGATATGCTGGCGATCATTTTCGAAAATTTATGAGAAAATTAATGAGTTTTGGTTAGCAAGTAATGATGATATGCATAAAATTTAAGGAACAAAATCACTACATTACAAATATTCCTCGTTCCCTTTGTGTCTCCAAGGTTAAAATATATTAGTTTTATTAGGACTTACACCTTCTAGTCAGAGATAATGGAGGTTTAAAGATTTTTATCCTAAACCCTCCTTCGACAGGAGTTAAGAGGTAAATTTCTATACTATTAGGACTTACGCACTATGAACCAATTTTGAGTGGTTTGAGATTGCTATTTCCTTACGGGAACGCTAAGGCTCCGCCGACGCCGTAGGCTCTAGCTGCGCTACCTTACGGATCCGCTAACCTATCGTCGCAATGACTGTAATTACGTTATCGATGCGTAAGTCTTGACTATTTATGGTTTAAAGCATATTGGAGACAAACACAATTTTCAATGAAAGATAAGAGTAATAGTAAAAGTAAGAGTCAAGGTTTTAAAGTTATTGCTGATAACCGGCAAGCACGTTATTTGTACCATATCTTCGAAACTTACGAAGCTGGAATTCAGTTATATGGAACCGAGGTTAAGTCGATTCGTGCAGGTAGAATTAATCTTCAAGATGGGTTTGCTTTGATTCGCGATGGTGAGGTATGGCTGCTTAACGTACATATTTCCCCTTATAATTCCACCGGGAAATACTTTAATCATGAACCCCGTCGCACCCGCAAATTGCTTTTACACCGTGAGGAAATTCGGAAATTAATCGGTAAAATCGAGCAAAAAGGTTTGACCTTAGTACCATTAAAAATGTACTTCAAAGGCGGTTGGATTAAAGTAAGCCTTGGTCTAGCTCAAGGTAAGAAACTACATGACAAACGTGAAGACATCAAACGTCGCCAAGATCAACGTGATATGCAAAGAGCAATGAAAAATTATTAAATTGGAATTTGATGTTTGACCAACTACCAATTCCAATTACTAATTACCAATTCAAAGCCAAACGGTATTAGAATAGATCGCAGCTTGACCACAATACTGATTTTGTTCGTCAACTAGATTCCAGATAATACCGTTTTTGATATGAAAGCGCTTACCAGTGCTACTAATACGAACTCCAGAAAAATTACTAAAACCTTTAGCTTCAGTTTCTTGTAATAATCTGTCACGTTCTTCCTGAACGACTTCTTCTGCACTTTGACGAGAAGGCATTTTGGTAAACTCTTCCCAGGAAAGCTCCCATGTTGTTAAAGCTTTGCGATTACCGTAATTAAAAATTGGATCTGCTTCAGTACCATGAGAAACTAAAGCAAATGGTGCTTCAAAGATTTGTTGTGCTATTTCTTCGGGCGAATCACTCATATTTACCAGATCGTTTCCCGTCCAATGCTTGTAACTTTGCAATACAAGTTGAATGTGACGAATGATTGCATCTTGTTCCCAAAGTAATTGTTTGTTATTACTCATGTTCAAGCAAAGTGCACTATAAAATCTATTTTCCGCTAAAATCCATTTCTGTCAAAACCCAATCCCTTTATTCCCATTCGAGAAAATTTCTGACCAATTACCCATTACCCATTAACCATTACCTATTAACCATTACCAATTACCAATTACCAAACCACAATGAACTTCCAAAACAAAACAGTTTTAATCACAGGTGCATCTGGCGGTATTGGTAAAGCTACTGCTGTTGCTTTTGCTCGAAGTGGTGCTAAAGTTGCAATTCACTATCATCAGCAACAAATAAAAGCCGAACAACTACGAAATTCACTTGCGGGTACGGGACATATTACAGTAGGTGCAGATATTGCTGACGCTAAAGCTGTAGAGGAAATGGTATCGTTAGCGATCGCACAATTGGGACAGATTGATATTTTAGTCAATAATGCAGGCATATATAAAGAACATCCCCTCGATACAACTGATTATCAAGACTGGCAAAATATTTGGCAAGAAACAGTTAATATCAATTTAATTGGTGCGGTCAACGTCAGTTATTGTATTGCTCGTCATATGATGGACAATAATCGCGGAAGGATTATTAATATTACTTCACGGGGTGCATTTCGCGGCGAACCAACAGCTACAGCTTACGGTGCGAGTAAAGCAGCACTCAACTGTTTCAGTCAATCTTTAGCACAACATTTAGCCCCTTACAATATTGCTGTAACTGCTGTTGCACCAGGTTTTGTCGAAACAGATATGACGCGATCGCTGTTGGAAAGTCCTCAAGGTGAAGCGATTTGTCAACAAAGTCCGTTTAATCGGGTTGCGCATCCCGAAGAAGTTGCAAATACTATTTTGTTTTTGGCTTCTGAGGAAGCAGAATTTCTGAGTGGGGGTATTGTGGATGTGAATGGGGCGAGTTATTTACGATAAAGGATAGAAGCGGTGAGGGATAGAATTAAATAACAGTATTTAATTAGTTGTACATCCTTTGCACGAACGATAAAAACTAATATTATGATTGCCAGTTCCCAATTTCAATATATGACTCCCCAAGAGTTTCTGGAATGGGAAAAAACCCAGGAACTACGCTACGAATACATCGACGGGGAAGTATTCGCGATGACGGGGGGAACAAAACCCCATAACCGCATAGCAGGTAACCTGTACACAGCACTAGATGCTTTTCTTGCAGAAAAAGGCTGTGATATTTTCATCGCCGATGTGAAGGTACAATTGTCACCATCGGGACCTTATCATTATCCTGATGTGGTGGTAACTTGCGACCCGAAAGATCGAGAATTAATAGATTTAATTGAACATCCTTGTTTGATTGTCGAAGTCCTTTCCCCATCAACCGAAGCTTTTGATCGGGGTAAGAAATTTACCCGTTATCGACAATTAAATAGTTTGCGAGAATATGTTTTAATTCAGTCTGATGAAATTGGTGTGGAATGTTTTCGCCGTAATGATGAAGGTTTATGGGTTTTGTATACCTATGGGGCTAAAGATACTTTAAATTTGGAAAGTATAGGATTTTCAATCTCTGTGGAGAAGTTATATCGACAGGTAAGGTTTGATCCGCAAGAGAAGAATTAACCGGTCATAACGATCAGCCGCACGACTGCACCGATCGCATTTGGTCAATTTGTTATAGTCCCGAACTCAACCTCTTATTTAGTTGTAGTGAAGATGAAACCATCAAATGCTGGGATGTTTTTACTTTTGAGTGCCTTAAAACCTTAATAATTCCTAAACTTTACCAAGAAATGACTGTCGAAGGTGTTTCTGGTTTAACCGAAGCGACGCTGAAAACATTAAAGGTGCTGGGTGCGACTGAAAGTGCAGCACACCCCAACTAATGAATTGACAAATTAACTATCTAATTAAAATATCTAAATATTAGTGTTTGAAAAAATAACGAAAAATTTTAGTGAGAAATAAGTTCAATTTATTTATATATAGTGCGATCGCCTTACTCCGCGAAGGCGATAGTTCAGCTTAATTACAAGCAGATCGCAAGCATCAAGCAGAACGCACAATTTTAGGCAAAGGTAAATTTTCATCTTCACCCAGCTTAAGCAAAGCAAGTTCTTCAGGTTTTGCCATTTGAATAGTTTTTAAAACGGTGAGACTTTTATCGAGCAACTCATCCACATCTATCCCACTGTAAACCTCTGGATAACGTCGCAGACGATTATTACCTTCTCCCAATAAAATCGCCGCACCCCGCCAGTTTTGATTGCCAAAATGATATAGTCCAACAGCAATTTGTAAGACACCTTGATAAAAAGTCTTATCAGGCTCACTAGCCTCCATCCACAAGGCTTCTAATGTATCGTGACAAGCATAGAACTGTCCAGAATTGAACTGTTCTACGCCTTCCCAAAACTGCTTAGGTATAACTTCCATTATTAACCCATAGTATCCCGAACTTCTTTGATCGTCTCGAGGGAAATGTCTTGTTGTTCGCCAGCAAATTCGTTATCTGGGGTTAAAAACAACATACAGTGACATTCCTTACGTTCGCGCATGGGGACACAAGGACAATTCCAAAACGTAGCACTTACTTCAGCTTCTTTATCTTCGTAGTGACGACAAGGACATAAAGGCGCACCCAAATCGTCTTTATGTTTGGCAAGTCCTTCAATTACGACTGCTGTTACAGAAGGTTCGGCACAGAAGTAGGTTCCAGTTCGCTTGGCATACTGCTCGGAAAAATGCCGCATTGCCTCTAAATTTTTATCTGTTGACTTAGCGTTAACTTCTGATGTCATTATTTAATCGGCACTCATAAATCTAAATATTTCTTTGCATTGTACCGCAGCCTTGGTGGGGTATTACTAGGGATATTTCCCCGTTTATCCATTTCTAATTCCGATACTGCTTCATTTAAAACCTTATGTATTATTTTTTACTTTTTTTGAAGATTGTAATCTCACAGTCCTATAGTTTAATGACTAACCCGGATCGTTATAATTCAATACCCCTATAGTTTATTTAACTTAATATATACAAACTCAACGGACAGGGGAAATATTTATACTTTTCTAAAAATATTTTTTTCGTATTAGATATATTTTACGAATTATAGCTTTCGTAGTCTTGAAGGATAGAACAATTATCCATAGCGGTGAAAGTTATCTTTAACTATTAGTTATAACTAAGATATATTTTGTAACCTTTATATTTACGAGTAAGATAGGTGATTTGATGGTATACCGATTCGACGATTAGATATAATCTTGTACGAGTAATCTCATTAATATTATTCTCCCTTGAATTACTCGATATTACATACATATGCCCACGTATGATTTATGCTTAATTAATTTTTTATCTCATCTTACAATTTGAGGATTTCTCATCCTACAAGTTATCTGAGTAAATAATTATCAGAAAAAAATCCATCGTCGTCAATTGAGAAATATATCTACTTGAAGTATTTTTATTGCCTGTAGGAATAATATTTATCAATATCAAATGTCATTTAATTTGTCATTTAATTGTATTAGCAAAAAATAAAGTTAAAAGCTTGTTTGTATGACTACCAAAACGCATGTATGTAAAAATATGTTTGCTAAAATTTATATATTTGCGGAAAATTTATGGACATGCATCATAGCTGAAAACATATTTGCTATTTTGCTAATTTTCAGAAAAATTTACAACACAGACAAATTTGATGGCAAAATACTTCCAAGTATAATGTGTTTTTTTGCTATTGACTCATTCGCAATGGGGTTTTAAGTTTTAAGCAATATCTTGTTGTCAAATAATCAATCCATTGTTACATCTGTAACAGTCTTCCTAAAAAACGAAAAATTATATGACCGCAGTTATGCAAGCAGGTGATAAATCACAGCAAAGTCCCAATATCGAAAAGGCTACTTTGCGTGCTTCTGAACGCTTAAAAAATGTTAATAAAAATGAGATTTTACTGTTGCTTAATCAGTATGGAATCTTACCACAGTTTGTACGAGAAATAATGATAGACTGTGCGATCGCGGAGATTGCGATTGCAGAAGATGAAGCTTTAGGAGCATATAAAAAATTCTATCAGCAACATCAACTAAACTCAGAGGAAGACCTACAAGCATGGCTTAAGGCGCGGGGAATATCGCGCGAACAATTGGAGTACATTGCGACTAGGGGCCTAAAACTGGCAAAATTTCAAGAACAGACTTGGGGAAATAAATTAGAATCTTATTTCCTGGGACGTAAACAAAAACTGGACCGGGTCGTATATTCTCTAATTCGAGTTAAAGACCCCTATCTCGCCCAAGAACTTTATTTTCGCGTGCAGGAGGGGGAACAATCTTTTAGTGAAATTGCTCGAGAATATTCCGAAGGACCAGAAGCAGAAACAGGAGGTTTACTCGGTCCGGTTGACTTGGGGGTACCCCATCCGGCTCTTGCAAAAATGCTCCTAAGGAGCAAGCCAGGAGAGCTTTTAGCACCCACCCGTTTGGGTGATTGGGTAGTGGTTGTTAGATTAGAAAAATATTTGCCAGCCCAGTTAGATGAAGTAATGCGGCAAAGATTACTGAGTGAACTATTCGACCAATGGGTCAGAACTGAGGGTTCATCGGTAATCCAAGAACAATTATCACCAAATACTAACGAATTAAAGCAAAAAGGGACAGGGGGAGAGCAAGAGACAGCGGTCCGGAAATAGGACTATAATATGCCGGTTTCCCAATTTTTATTTACTGATGTTGGCAGAAAATATGTTGGCAGAGAAAATAGTAGCGGTAACTAAATGAGCTATACAGCAATCAATATTGAGGAATTTCTAGCGACCATTGCGCCTTTTGACCAACTGTCGCCTGCAGAGCTAAAAAATATAACGCAACAAACGCAGTTATTTCGTTACCGTATTGGTCAGGCGATTCTGACCCGAGAAAAAATGCCTGCCCAGATTCATGTTTTGTTTGAGGGTAAAGCGCGTTTGTTAGGATATGACCCCAAAACTAATAATCCAGTAACTTTAAAGCTACTCGTACCGGGAGAAATTCTTGGTTGGGTGGGGTTAATACGTAATATTGCTTGTGAAACTGCAATTGCTTCGAGCGAAGTGATTTGTGTAACAATCCCGGCAGTCAATTTTTTAACAATTCTACGAAATGAGCAAGCTTTTGCATCACATTTTCACGAACAAGCATCATTAATAGAAATTTTTGAGGTTTTGGGTGCTCAACTACAACAACAAGCTGATGATCATTTAATTATGCGTTCTTCAGGAGCGAATAATTTAAAGGATTTAGCACTTCAAGCATCTGAAAATATTGAAGTAGTTCATGATTTCACTGCCATTGATAGTCGGATCATGAGTCCCGAACGAGTGTGGTTAGTCGGCGGTGGTGCAGTTCCCAAAGAATTGGTCGGAACTCGTTTTTATGGTCGTGAAGACAATCGGTCACAATTACCAACAGGAAGTCAACCACGTTTGCTGGGATTTCCGACTAACATTTTCGTTCGGGACACAGAAAAAATTCCGGTGGAGGGACAAGTTGGGTTAAAAGCTCCATCCAATGATGAACTACCTCCCACAAGTATTGAAATCCCTTACGCTCCTGAAGATATTCCAGAATCAGAAGATGCTTTTGACTCTGGAAATTTTGGCAATAAGCAATATCCTTACATTCGCGGTCGGGGTGGAGTAGATGCTGTTCTTGCTTGTTTCGGAATGTTGAGCAAGTATTTGGACATACCTTTCCGAAGAGAAGTAGTACGCAAGGTCTTGGTTAGCCAAGAGCAACGCTCTGGGGCACTTTCATTGCAACATTGTGGAGCGGTTGGCGAACTCGTAGGTTTAAAAGCTCAACTGCTCGGTGTTCCTCCCAAAGCTGTTGGTAGGCTTGAAGGACCAGCTATTGTACAATGGCAAGGCAGTTTTGCTTTGTTGTATGAGGTTAGTCCAAAGAAAATCATATTAGCAGTTCCAGAAGTCGGCATTCTCAAGGAAAGAAGTGAGAATGTGGCACAGATAATGGCTCAATCTGTTCCAACCGAACAAGGTCAAGAACAGGTAAATGCTATTCCAGTTTTACTCCTAAAACCTAGCAGGGATACCCCACAGAAAAACTTTGGGCTGAGTTGGTTTTTACCTTCTCTGATCAAATATCGGCGAGTACTATTAGAAGTTTTCATAGCTTCTTTCTTTGTTCAACTGTTTGGTTTGGCAAATCCATTAATGACCCAAATCATCATTGACAAAGTATTAAATCAAAATAGTCCCAATACTTTACAAGTTCTGGGCTTTTTCCTCTTAGTAGTTGCTTTATTTGAAGCGGTGCTTACAAGTATTCGTACTTACTTGTTTGTTGATACTACTAACCGCATTGATATGGCGCTGGGGTCAGAAATTATTGACCATTTATTACGTCTACCACTACGCTACTTCGAACGGCGTCCTGTAGGGGAACTTTCCACAAGGGTAAACGAGTTAGAGAAAATTCGCCAATTTCTCACCGGTACTGCATTAACAGTGGTGTTAGATGCCGTTTTCTCTGTCATCTACATTGTGGTAATGTTTATCTACAGCTGGATCCTAGCATTAGTGGCATTATCAACATTGCCCTTCTTCGCTTTGTTGACGTTCATTTTTTCACCGATTGTTAGAAGACAACTGCGAACTAAAGCCGAAAGAAATGCCGAAGCCCAATCCCATTTAGTCGAGGTATTGTCAGGTATTCAAACGGTTAAAGCCCAAAATATTGAGTTGCGATCGCGCTGGAAGTGGCAAGAACGTTATGCCCGCTATGTAAGTGCCGGATTTAAAACTGTTTTGACTTCCACTGCTGCAAGTTCATCTAGTGGTTTTCTCAACAAACTTTCTGGTTTATTGGTCTTGTGGGCGGGAGCACACTTGGTGCTCCAACAACAACTAACCTTAGGACAATTAATTGCTTTCCGGATTATTGCTGGTTACGTAACCACACCACTATTGCGCCTCACCCAACTATGGCAAAACTTCCAAGAAACAGCTCTATCTTTAGAAAGATTAAGTGATATTGTAGACAGTCCCCAAGAAGCGACAGAAGAGGATAAAGGTAATATCCCAATGCCAGGGCTTCAGGGAGCAGTTAAATACGAAAACGTTTCCTTCCGTTTTAAAACTAGTGGTCCTTTACAACTGGATAATGTAAGCCTTGAATTTCCTCCTGGGGTATTTGTTGGAATTGTGGGTCAAAGTGGTTCTGGTAAAAGTACGATGATGAAACTGTTACCGCGCCTATATCCACTAGAATCAGGACGGATATTGATTGACGGTTACGACATCAATAAGGTTGAACTTTATTCTCTAAGACAACAAATCGGGATTGTGCCCCAAGACACATTACTTTTTGAAGGCTCCGTACAAGAAAATATTGCCCTTAATCATCCCGATGCTACACCAGAAGAAATTATTGAAGCTGCAAAAATAGCTGCTGCCCATGATTTTGTCATGAGCTTACCTAACGGTTACAATACAAGAGTGGGAGAACGAGGTAGTGCTCTATCTGGCGGACAGCGACAGCGAATAGCTCTAGCTCGGACTGTTTTGCAGAATCCCCGTTTATTGATCCTTGATGAAGCAACTAGTGCTCTGGACTACGAATCAGAACGGCAAGTCTGCTTAAATCTAGCAGAAGCATTCTCTGATCGTACTGTATTCTTTATTACCCACCGTCTCAGCACTATCCGAAGTGCCGATACCATCTTGATGATGGATAAAGGCTCGGTAGTAGAGCAAGGTACTCACAGCGAATTGATGGCACTCCGAGGAAGATATTATTGCCTTTATCAACAACAAGACGCCCAACTTTAATAGAGTTGCTGTGTTCGTAAAACTAACTTTTGGATTTTGATTTTTATTTTCTGTTAATTGTGTTTCCATATATTCAATCAATTGTCGATTTTGAATTTTAGCTCCTCTCTCCTGACTCTAAAAAATCATGACTCAACTTAACGGTAAAAACTTCCAAAATTCTTTGACTTCTAAGCGGGTTGAAAAACCAGCACAAGATGCATCTCAAGGAAAAAATGGTAGGGAAAGACCTCCCGAGTTCGATCAACCAGTAATGCTTAAGCGTTCTCCGATGCTATCGAGAGCAGTACTCTGGTCTTTGGTTGGGTTCACAAGTTTTACAGTTATTTGGGCTGCTATTGCCAGAATAGAGGAAGCCATACCTGCTCAGGGAAAATTAGAACCGAAGGATGCTGTTAAGGAAATACAGGTACCAGTAACTGGGGTCGTCAAACAAGTATTTGTCAAAGACGGTCAGCAGGTGAAGAAGGGAGATTTGATGATGGTGCTCGATCCCACTTCTGTAACCGCACAACTCATTTCTCAAAGAAAAATCCGTAATGCTTTAATTCGGGAGAACCAATTTTATTACAACGTTCTCAGGGGTGGAGCTAACTTTTCTGTCTCCAATTTGAAAATCCCCCAAGAATTAACCAAACTAGCAAAGAGTCGCACTACCTTAGAAGCTGAAAATCGTCTCTACAGAGCACAATTAACAGGTAATGCAAAACAAGCTAACCTAAACGCCGAACAAGAAATGCGTTTGCGTTCTTCTCAAGAAGAACTTCGAAGTAGAGCCGCAGCAATTAGATTAGAAGCAGATCAACTTAAGCGTCAACTAGCACAAAACCGCGCGCGTTTAAGCAATGCAAAAAGTATTCTGGCAATTAACCAAGGTATTCTCAGCGATTTAGAACCCCTATTCAAAGAAGGTGCAATCGCAAAATTACAATATCGCCAACAACAACAAGAAGTTAACAATACTCAGACTCAAGTAGTAGAACTGACGGAAGAAGGACAACGTCTAAAGTTGGCTATATCGCAATCAGAACAACGTCTAAAAAATACTATTTCCGGTTCTTACCAAGATATTTTAGGTAAAATCGCAGAAAATGAAAAACGTATTGCCGAAATTGATAGTCAGTTAAATAAAGTGATAGTTGACAATCAAAATCGAATTGCTGAGATTGAATCTCAAATTAGTCAAGCTCAAGTAACCTTGAAGTATCAAGAAGTTCGCGCCCCAGATGATGGAACAATTTTTGACTTAAAAGCCTCCAAGGGATTTGTTACCAATCCCAGCGAACCTGTTGTTAAAGTTGTACCAGATCAAACACTTGTAGCCCGAGTATTCTTAACCAATAAAGATATTGGTTTTGTTAAAGAAGGAATGGATGTAGATGTCAGATTTACATCTTATAATTTCAGTGAATTTGGTGATATAAAAGGTAAGCTAATATCCGTTGGTAAAGACGCTCTTCCTCCAGACGAAACCCGTCCCTATTACACCTTCCCAGCAAGAGTTCGCTTAAACGATCAGATGTTGATGAGTAATGGCAAAACATTACCTCTACAATCTGGTATGGAAGTCCAAGCAAATATCAGAGTAAGAGATAGAAGCATATTGAGCATCTTTACAGATAAATTCTTTGAACAAATAGAATCTTTGAAATTCGTCAGATAATTGTAATTTTTGCCAGCTTACTAATTTTTTGAAGTTACTTTTGAAGAACTTCCAATTTCAGACTCTCTACATTCATAAAATTATTAAACCTCCCCTGAGAACGGGGAGGAAATTTAGCATCGCTACGGAGTCAGTCATTCATTAACGAATCATCAATAATTAAACTTATAAATTTCAGAGATTTACAAATTATTTTCATTCCATAAACAATGCAAATTTTTTAACTGGTAATTGCTGACAGAATATTTAGAGTATTTGTATTCAATAAGTACATTTTGGATTGAGAAGTAAGATAACTACTCAATCATTTTCCGTACGAATGCTACCATCAGGCATTATCGTATTATCAAAAGTAACTTTTGTAAGAATTGCACCCTCCAAATTAGCTCCACTTAAATTGGCTTCTTGCAGGTTTGCATCTCTCAAATTAACTCCTTGTAAGTTTGCTCCTATTAGACTAGCTTTATAAAAACTGTTACTTTCAAACGTTGCTTCTCTTAGATCGGCTTCCGTTAAATTTGCACAATTAAAACTAGACCAGCGTAAATTAGCACCTCTGAAATCTGCCCCAGTCAAATCAGCACTATCCAGACAAGAATCTGTTAATTTTGCATTACGTAAAATAACACCTCTTAAAATGGCACGAGCTAGATCGAATTCTTCTAACTTAATGTCACTCAAATCAGCACCACAGAGATTTATGCCGTATAAATCAAATTCGCTGAGTTTTATACCGACGAATTTACGTTCTCCGGTGGCATAAGACCTTAGTAGTTGTTTCTTATTCATAGCCATTTTATACTTGCTTAGATTTTACAAACCTACTACCTACTACCGGTAGAAAATGATTATTCGATTTATCTTTTTATCTTCATTATTATTCTTGTATATTTCGGAAAAACGACTCAAATAATTGCAAAATTTATGTAACTTAAACTTAGTTAATGTAAGTTAATTAAATTACTGACTTCAAGTATGATTTTCAATACTTATGTACCCTGAAAACAACTGAGCTTATGTAATAAAAAATACCATATTTTTTTTTAAGCTTAAGTAATGTATTTTTTACTATTTATATACTGAGATAAAAAGCATAGAATAATTTGCACATCTGACTGCTGTAATCTCTGCAAAAGATTTCCAGAAAAACAGTCTTAATAAAAATTACAAGAGAAATAATGAATCAAAAGATGAAAATTCGGGAGCTAGCAATTGTTTTAACTGCAGAAAATATTAACTTTAGTACTCTAAATATTGACGTTCTGAAGGATAGCGATATTATCCCAGAAAATTGGGAATTAACACATAAACCAATTTATACAAATAATATGGTTCAGTTAGTTTTTCAATTCGGAGTTGCAATTGTTGCTCAAACCAACCAAATATTATTTGCCCAAGTACTTAATAGTATAGATCCAAGACAAGTAATAGCACCACAAGTTGCTCTAAAATATATAGAAAAATTTCCAAAAAAAGAATTTCAAACGATCAGTATTAATCCTAGCAGTTATATTGAATTTGTCTCAGATGAGGAAGCCCATCGATACATTACTCACAATTTACTTAAATCAGGCTCTTGGCATAAATTTGGTACTGCACGTATGAAAGCTGCACTTCAACTAGCATACAAATTAGAGCGTGGTGTTCTAAACCTAGGAATTAATCAAGGGAGACTGAACTCACCAGAAAATCAATTGTTACCAATAGTATTTTTTGCAGGAAACTTTAAATACCAGATTATTGAGAAACAACAGCAAGAGCACCTGAAAGATGTTACCCAATTAATCCAGAACTGGCAAAACAACTTAGAAACTTTCCAAAAACTAGTTAATCAGAAATTTTTAATGAACTTATGATTGTTGGAGATTTATGATTAGTAAAGTTATAACACTATCTTTTCCTGTTAGAAAATTTTCCATTATCCATTCACTTTGAAGAAAATTATCATTTCCCAACTTATGTTCTTAATACTACAAATAAAATCACTATATTTTTTATTGATAAAAAATCAATATATACTGCTAATATCTTTAGGGGTTAATATTTGATTTCTTTGTAATGAATAAACCTCAAAATCATTTAATCTATTTCTTAGAATTGACCACCAAAAGTCAATTAGTTGAACAAAATTTACATTTGGCTAGAAACATTTTTTGCAAAGTTTCTACACTTTGGTTAATTCGCAGACTATGAAGGTAGATTATATTCACTTTTATTTAGATGACGCTCGAGTATGGCGCAATTGGTTTGTTAACAGTTTGAATTTTCATTCGGTAAACAGTTCTCTAATTCCCCAAATCCAATCAAATGATATTTCTCATACTCACACAGAAGTGGTTAGAAGTGGTTCTGTTTGTTTTGTGTTGTCTTCACCTTTATCTGACAAAAGTCCAGTTGCAAAATTTCTTCGAAAACATCCATCTGGTGTCGCAGATGTAGCCTTTAATGTAGAGAATGTAGAAGAAGCCATTACTAAAGCAAAAAAAGGTGGTGCAGAAATTTTAGCACCTATAAGATGGAAGCATCAAGACAATGAATATATTAAGTGGAGCAAAATTTCTGCTTGGGGTGATTTAAATCATACTTTAATAGAAAGAAGAAGTTTGATCTCAGACTGTAAAGCAAAATTTCCATCAAAGCATTTTAGTAATTACTCTTACACCGCAATAGATCATATTGTACTTAATATTCCTACAGGCTACTTAAAACATGCTGTAACTTGGTACGAAGAAGTCTTTGGTTTTCAACCACAGCAGACTTTTAATATTCAGACTCAACATTCTGCACTACACAGTAGAGTAATGGTTTCCTCTGATGGAGAAATACAGTTTCCTATCAACGAACCAGCATCAAAAAATTCACAAATTCAAGAATTTATTGATGTTAATCGAGGTCCAGGAATTCAGCATATTGCTTTGCGAACGAATAATTTAGTTAAGAGCATTGCCCAATTAAACACTAATGGTCTTTCCTTTTTACCAATATCACAAAACTATTACGCAGATATTCGAAAGCGAATTGGTTTTCCCCTTTCTTCAGAAGAATTGACAGCGATTATTCAGCAACAAATTTTAGTGGATTGGGACCAAGAAGATTCCCATAAGCTTTTATTACAAATCTTTACCAAACCTATTTTTGGAGAACCAACTTTCTTTTTTGAATTCATTGAACGCCGTTGCAAAGCTCAAGGTTTTGGCGAAGGTAATTTTCGAGCCTTATTTAAAGTTATGGAAGAAGAGCAAATCAAGCGAGCTAGAAATATTGCTAGGTTTGTTACAGAATAGTAACAAGTGATAGGAGTTTTTGAGGAATTCCTCTCCTATTTATCTCAAAGATTATTTTGGGGGATTGTAAACTATTTCCCCCTGGATATAAGAAACTTATTGTTTCATATTAGTAATTTGAAAGTCACCTATCAGTTTTTCAAAATCTAAACACACTCACATACAAGATATCATTTTAATAAAAATTCACTTAATAAGATTTAAATTCAAGACAATGTTAAGGATTGTAACTGATTTTGACGGTCCAATTGTTGACGTTTCTCAAAGATATTATCGGGTATATCAACTTTGTTTAGAAAAAACTTGTAATCCAGAGCAGCAAATCAAAGAACTCTCCTTTTCTGAATTTTGGACTTTAAAGCGAAGCCACATACCGGAAAAAAAAATAGGTATTCTTTCTGGTTTAAGTGATACACAAGCAGAAGAGTTTGCTCAACTACGCAAACAAATGGTACATACTCACCCTTACTTTCAACGCGATACTATTCAACCTGGTGCAATAGATGCCTTGTTAAAAGTTCAACAAGCTGGCTGCGATCTCGTGGTGATGACTATGCGCCGAATCTCAGAATTAAATTATGCTTTAGTAAAAGATGACTTGGGTAGATTTTTCCCGGAACATCGTCGCTACTGTTTGAGTGATGACTATATGAAGACCCAAGATGTTCGTGATAAACCCTTATTAATGAAGCGAGCATTAGCTGAACTTCCACCCGCTACGGATACATGGATGATCGGGGATACAGAAGCAGATATAGCTGCAGCTAAAAAGTACGGTATTAAAGTAATAGCTGTAGATTCAGGAATTCGGGATCGCACCCAATTAGAACTATATCAGCCAAACTATTATTTACCTTCTTTAGCTGATGCAATAGATTTTATTCTTCAGACTTCAGCATCATCCCTCAAAAATAATTGGCTACTCAAACAATATCCTCAACTCTCCAATCAAGAAGTATCATCAACTAGTTCTCAGACACTAATAAGCACTAAAAAATAATGACTCGCCCCTCTGGGGCGTTTTTTTTGAAAGAGAGATATTTATTGAGTTATTTGAGAAAACTGCTGATTAACCATAAAAATACAAACGTTAAGATCGTAGAGAATTGATTTCTCAATGTGGATAACTGAGGACTTACAGCTGAACTTGAAATATCTACAAATTGTGACAAGATTGGTAAGGCGATAAATGCACCTAAAAGCAAGCCAAAGACTAAACCAGCTAATGTCAATAGTATTGCCCTACCAACCTTGCTTCCTTTGCGATTGAGAAAATAAACGCTGATAGCAACTCCTGCAACTAAAATTAGCTGTAAAACAGCATCACCATTAAATAAGCTAAGTATACTCAAGCCCAAGTATAAAGCTGCAGGCCACAAAATATCATTCCTAGAGGGTCGATCTAAGAAATTTTGTAACCATGCAGGTGATTTTTCACGAAGAATAGGATTTTTTTCTTTAGGTAATACTGGTATCAGGCGCTCTGGAAAACGAATGCGTTCGGGTACCTTGATTTTGCCTTCTTGCCGCATTCGCAAGCGTTCCATCAAGATTGCATCATATGCCGTTTCAATCATCTCTACACGCTTAGAGTCATCACTATGCTGTTCCAAGAGACGATTGCGAACATCTTGAATTTCGTCAAAGCTAGCTTCTTCTGATACCCCAAGTTTTTCGTAGGGATTTTGTTCGCTCATGAGAATTTATTTTTGTAGCCTCAATCGGCAGCAATCATTTATATAGAATAGAAACAACTTTACATTTTACATCGCCCGAAACCAGATTGTTTCGCTTGATAATTATAATTTACTGAAACACAACTGTTGTTTAATTAAATTGCTGGAGTAGTTTTAACTATAGTTACCTTAACATATAGTTATAACTCAGTGTATACCCTCATGTCGTTTATTATTTAGGAGTTTACTCTAGGATTTAAGGTGAAAATACGTTAAAGGGAGTTTTTATAAATGAAAAAATGATATCTGTGTATTTCAAAGTTAACTTTTTGAGAATACTTTGAAAACGTTTTAATTAATTATTTCTATAATTGCTTGTGGCATTAAGTCACATATCGATTTAGAATTAATATCGTTTTCAAATACGACGTAACTGGAATAATTAAGTATTCTAGTTTACATAAAGTAATCGACCTAAGGTCAAAAAAATTTGTCTGGTAATTCGCTTCTAAAATTTAGGGACAAAATTTTAGTTTCCTTGATAGCATTACTAAGATGTTTTTTCATTATTTCAATTCCCGGCCTCATTCATAATCCCGAGTCGAACGGAAATTGATATTTTGACCTTGTAGATTATTTCGTCCTCAAACGGAAAAGCGATTTTCGCATTTCCTCTTAAATTAATCCTATAAAAGTTCGTGAAAAGTGATGGTCATGGCTCCTGCCAAGATTCTTGTAGTTGATGACGACCCTGCTGTTCGGAACCTAATTCAACGCTTTTTGAGCAAGCAAAGTTATCAAGTAGAAGCTGCTGAAGATGGTAAGACTGCTCTTACCTTGTTTGAGCAATTTAATCCAGATTTGGTGATTCTAGATGTGAATTTACCAGATGTGATCGGATTTAATCTCTGTCAAGAGATGCAAAGCCGTAATGGTGTTTTTGTTTTGATGTTAACTAGCCGTGCAGATGAAGCTGACAAAATTCGTGGCTTCTCTAAAGGTGCTGACGACTATCTCACTAAACCTTTTGGTTTGGGTGAGTTGGAAGTTAGAGTAGCTGCTATTCTGAAACGCCAAAGGGTTGTAACAACAGCAGAACAAAAACGCTTAGTCTTTGAGAAGCTAATGATAGACCCAGTACGGCGAGAAGTCACGCTAAATAACCAACCTGTTCCTTTAACCGCTTTAGAGTTTGACTTGTTGCACTTTCTCGCAAGTCATCCTGGTAGAGTCTGGCGACGTGCAGAACTGATTCAGGAAGTATGGGACTACGAATATGTTGGAGATCAGCGTGTAGTAGATGTACACATAGGTCAAATCCGAAAAAAAATTGAAGCAGATGCCTCGCAACCTGCCTTAATTCAAACGGTACGTGGTGTGGGATACAAATTTGAATGTCCCCCTCAAGTACAGCAACCCGAGCCCTCGGTAGTTTAGTTTAATTCCTCACACATGGAACTTGGGCTCAAACTCAAGCTGAAAAAGTTTATTCCTTGGCGATGGTATTAACAAGTGGCTGTCACAACTCGCTCATCCCCAACGACGAGATTTTGCACCGACATGTTGAGACAGGACGCAGAAGGGAAGTTTCCCGTCTATAGCTTAAGCCTAAGCAAGATATACGGCATCGTCGGCAAGGTCTTTTGGCTATTATTAGGCGGATATATATCCTTCCCATTTGCGTTCGGAGACGGTAAGCACATGTTTCCAACTGCTAGCCTGGACGAAAAGCCCTCGTGAAAAGAATTTTCCGTTTCAGTGACAAGAAAAACACTCCTTGCAAACCAATTTTTAGACAGCAGGTTATTTTGAGTTAAATAACGACCAAAATAACAAGTCATAATACTAACTTTTTGTTTTTAAGTACTTAAATTAATCCTTGTAAGCTATTAAGTGCAAATTTAATAACAAAATTGTATGGTCATTTTTTTTAATGACTATAGTTTTTGACTTATCACCTTATTAAGACTACGCAAAAGTAGAAAGTTTATTTATTAGTAATATCAAATTATTCTTATAAGTAATATGGAAAAAACCCCGTAGTAAATTCATGGGGTTTTTCCACATTACTTAGAAATCCTGAAAGATTCACTTTGATGCAATTAATCTGATATGAAATATCGAACTACATAATTAGGTTAGGGCATTGATGAATGCTAAGCCCTGCGATTGGTGATATTAAGTTCGTAGTTTATATCTATCTGTCTCCAGATAGGAGATATTGCAGCTAGAGATTTGCTTCGACACTGCAGGCTCTAGCGTGACTGAAAGTCATGTTTTGATTTTTACTGTACTTACAACCTATAAAAGCTATGATATGGGACCTATTGGACTAAAGCCCTATGGGAGTGGTCTGACTTGAATTACTGCGCGATATCAGTTATCCATACAAAAATATTATTTCGGTCCATCTACATCAGCACTTTTAATATTATTTATACCAGCCCTCTGACTATATCGTAATTCACTATATGGTAATAAATACCTGACAAAATTATTTAAATAAGCTTTGCTTAATAAAACCCGACCATAGCGTTATTATTATCCCCTTACTACTCCATAAAAGTATTATCCCGCAATTAATCTCTTAGTTAATGAGAATTCTCTATAAGTATTTTTATGATTACATATTATCAAAACACTTCTTGAGAATAATCAAAATAAAGCGACTTCTCTTGCGGGATTTTGTGAAAAATATTGACGTAAATTCTAGGTTTTACTGTTAGAAATTTTATCTAATTCTAATTTCTAACAATGATATTTTCCAAAGTAACTTAAAGTTAATGTTTATATGTAACTGCGAACATTCGTATTAGATGCCAGGAAGAAAATTAAAGTTCTAGTTAAGATTGCAGGTTCAATTCAAGAAAAACATAGATTTGAGCCAAAAATAAGAAAAACTTATAATTCCTTTTCCGTACTCTATCTATATTTTGGTAGTAGTGAGATTTTATGTCTAGGAATGTTGAAATAAGGTTTCTAGATAAACCCGAGCAGCTTGACGATCGCTGTCTCCATTTTGAAGTAAAAACAGAGACAATGCTGCGGTCAAAACTCTATCTCGATCCCAGTCAGGATGCTTCTCCAAGTACTTGTTGAGGGATTCGTGTAGAGTTTCAGGAATTTCAGTAAAAATGCTAACTGTTGCGTTCATAAGATTTTTCTCTTAGTACAGTCTATCAATGGGAAACTTTGCTTTTAATAAATAATAATCTGTTGAAAACACCTTTGCTTTAGTTCAAAAATAAGTCATACATAACAGAGTTTTTCACAGAGCGATTGAGGAAACTACAAAAGCAAGCCGCATCATTGTGCGGCAAGAGGGGGTGGGTTTGTCAATGCTGCGAAATGTAAAGAAGGTATTTATAAAAAATAAAGACTCACGAGACAATAAGGGTTTGGAGTTATATTTTGTAATATATATTAATATTAACTCAGTCTATTAAATTAAAAACCTCGAATAGAAAAAATCCCCAGCGAAACAATAAAGAGCTTGTAAAACCGTAAAATGGTTGTGGAAAACTTCCATATTGCCTGTGGAAATGTTGTGGAATGAGTGAGGAAAACTTTCGTTAATGATAAGAATTACAAAAATATAGTTTGCACTATAGTTTTTTTTAATACACAAAATAATGACGTTACCTTTTCTGTCCCGCTTTGCTTCGTGGTTGCCTAAATTCGACCGCCAAGTTTGGATTTTGGCATCCGGTCGATTTCTATCAGAATTGGGTACGGGTTTCACCTTGTTCTATGCACCCATTTTCTTTGTCAATCAGCTAAATTTATCTACAACTGCCGTTGGTTTGGCATTGGGTAGTGCATCAATATCTGGGATATTCGGTCGAATTTTAGGAGGCTATGCTGTTGATTCTAGGTTTTGGGGGCGTCGTAGAACTTTATTGCTTTCTGCGGCTATTTCGGCTGTGGGCTCTTTTGTTTTAGCCGCGAGTTTTGATTTTGTCACCCTTATTATCGGAAATTTAATTGGCGGCATGGGAGCGGGACTGTATTGGCCAGCAACGGAAGCTGTGGTTGCTGACATAACTCGCCCGGAGCATCAACGAGAAGCCTTTGCCCTGAATAGATTAGCCGATAATCTTGGTCTAGGGATGGGAATAGTTTTAGGAGGAATTTTAGTTGTAGCTACGAAAAGTTATCGTGCTTTATTTGCGATCGATGCTATTTCCTTCGTATTATTTTTCGGTGTTATTTTTGTAGCAATTCAAGAAACTTATCGTCCCCAAAAAGGCGCTGTGGAAAAAACGCTACCTTTCAGTTCTTGGATAACAGCATTAGGGGATCGTCGTTTACAAGTTTTTATCAGTATTAATATTATTCTTACGACTTATATCTCTCAGTTACAGAGTACTCTTCCTATCTACTTCAAAAATTACATTCCAGGACAAGATGGGAAATTTGGGTTTACTGAAATAACCATCAGTGGTCTTTTTACTTGGCACTTGATTTTAGCTGTAATTTCTCAGCTACCTGTGGCGAAAATTCTCAACAGACTCTCCCATGCCCGAGCGCTAATGGTTTCTAGTATTTTGTGGGCTGTAGGGTTTATTCTGATTTGGGGTGCGGGTATCTCTAGCTCAGGAAATCTATATTGGGCGGCGATGGGTTTAGCTGCATTTGCCCTTGCTATCGTCTCCTATACGCCTTCTGCATCTGCTTTAATTAGCGATATTGCCCCATCATCCCAAAGGGGTGTTTACTTCTCTTTAAATTCCCTTTGCTGGGCTGTAGGTTACTTTATTGGACCCCCTTTGGGAGGTTGGGTATTGGATAAGCCAAGAATTTTTGTGGATAAGTTTTGGTTAGGCTTAGCTTTAAGCACGAGCATCACGATCACAATTTTGCGCTATTTAAGTAAAGTTATGGCTGATGTGGGTCGCAATCGGGAATAATTTTTTGGGAGTCAGGAGTCAGAAGTTAGGAGTCAGAAGTCAGAAGTCAGAA
>JGI1201J43222_100144_pt1 | contig 24890 bp, 19 predicted proteins | sample MastesBC008_FD_43222 | JGI IMG/M metagenome (IMG submission 43222) | reverse complement strand
TTTATTCAGCAAGCCCTAATTAAAATATTACTAGGCTTAATATCCCGATGAATACAATTACGATTATGGGAGAAAGCAAGTGCTTCTAACACTGGATAAGCCACAGATTCCCAAAAAGAATCCCAACCTTCAGGTGGAGATTCTTTTAGAAATGTCGCTAAATTCTTCTCCATCCACTCTAAAACAAGAAAATACTCACCTGTATTTTTATCCTCACCGGAGTCAATGAGTTCTACAATTCCTGGATGTTTTAACTCTTTAAGTGCTTGGGTCTCTCTTTTGAAAGACTCTGCTAATATATCAGTCTCGATCTGTCCATGTTTAAATATCTTGACAGCAACCTGTCGTTGATTATCAACCATATCTCTTGCTTGATATACATCAGCCATTCCACCCGAGCGAGGATTTGGAGATAGAGCATGGCGACCGTGGATCAAACGAACTTGCATAAATTTTATACACTTAGAGTCTTTTTCTTTTTAACACAATGTTCGGTTGGGTATATCCTTGATTTCACTGGTTTGTGAAGTGAGCAAGTAAGTAGTAATTATCTCAAAGATTATTTATTAGACCTTACGATATAAATTAATTCAAACCTATTTTTTATATAAATCTCCATAAATGTGCTGATGGTTATTCATCAACCATCAAAAAATCAAACCTTCCATCGCTTGTTGCAAATCTAAAGTCAATTTAGCAACAGCTTCCCTCGCACCTCTGCGCGAAGACTTATAAGCAGCAAATCTTTCAGAAACAGATATCGGTTCCCCTATAGTAATTTTTGCTTTTTGTTTGCCCAATTGGGGACGCTTGAAAGGATTACCACCTTCGATCCGAGTTACCATATCCGATAATAATAAAGTTGTCTCAGCAAATCTTTCCGCGCTGGGTTTTTCTCGAACATACCTACCCGTAACTGCCACAAAACTTTCTACTAACCTCATGTGCCACATGCGCAGATTCGCTTCTTCTGCGATTTTGTCAGCTAAACCCCTTTGAACCGCTGATAAAGCTTTTATATCCTTAAACTCTTCCCGAAAAATATAATTCCAACCAGCTTGCTCCACGCGACGACAGCGATCAGTAAAGTTACCTTTAGGACGTAAATCAAAATATTTCTCTGCAACTTGTAATGCAGTATCTAATAAAGCTTGCAAGCGTGCAGCAATTACTTCGTTACCATCACTTATTTCTGTTTCTGGAATTGTTGCAGTCGGTATATTTTGACCATAAAACCGTTGATAAAATTCTTCCATTAAAGACAGTAAATGTTTTGCCAAAGAAATTAACCGAGGATAGAGAGATTCCTGTGGTAAACGGATATCATAACCGCTTTGGCTTGGAGTTAAACCGGTACTAACTTCCAATTTAGTTAAAATTTGTTCTATTTTCTCCCAGGGAGAATCAACATAACTGTATTGGATACCTATTGGTAGAATTAAAACTTGTTCGTTGCGCTGGGCTTTGTGCAAATCTTCCGCACACCAAAAGCTTAACTGAGCAATACCGGGTTCCAATGGGTTGAGAATTTCGGAAAGTCCATTTGTTGCACCTTCCGGAGCCGCAGCAATGGGAAAATTTCCATTTGTAAATAAATTTCTTGCCGATCGCAAACCCGTCCAATCAGCTTTACCCCGTTGTATTGGGGTTCCACCCAAACGAGATAAAACCCAACCAATATGGGAACCAGCCCATAAAGGAATTCCCCGGTCATAGATAAAATGGGCGTGAATTGGATGTTGGAGAACTATTCCTCGTTCTCGTGCAGTTTGAGGTACCAGCTTCGAAAACAAGTAACCAAGACAAAGTGGATCTTCCACTTGGGGATGACGAAACGCCACCATCAAGCGGATTTTTTTTTCCTGAAATTGGCGAATCAAATCGATTAAAATCTCAACATTGTCAGCTTCAACTTTGGCGATTGCTGTTAAAGTATCGAGCCAAATTGGTAGTGCAAACTGAGTAACCCTGAGAAATAGAGGGTTAAGTGCTGGGGGTATAAACTCTAGGGGTGGCTGTGCTCGTTCAATTGGATGGGGCAAAATAGTTTTCTCCTAAAGTTATAAAAAATGGAACTGTAAAAAGTGGGACTGCAAAAAGTAGAACTACAAATAGGGAAATTTCAAACAGCGAACTTGTAAATAGTGCAACTGCAAACGGACAATTTTGACTTTTAGATAAGCTAAACATTATCTAAAAATTATCTAATTTTAATTAAAGGAAAGAGAAAATGAAACTGTCACAAATGTTATTCCTTACCCTCAGGGACGATCCGGCAGATGCCGAAATACCCAGTCACAAACTACTTTTGCGTGCTGGTTACATTCGTCGTATAGGTAGCGGTGTATACGCGTATCTTCCCCTAATGTGGCGAGTTCTGCAAAAAATCTCCCAAATCGTGCGCGAAGAAATGAATGCTACTGGCGCACAAGAATGTCTGTTACCCCAGCTCCAACCGGCAGAACTGTGGAAAGAATCCGGACGTTGGGATACGTATACGAAAGCTGAGGGAATTATGTTTTCCCTTACCGACCGACGGGAGCAAAACTTGGCGCTTGGTCCCACCCATGAAGAAGTAATTACAACGGTAGCGCGGGATATGATTCGTTCCTACCGTCAACTACCGGTACATTTATATCAAATTCAAACAAAATTCCGCGATGAAATTCGTCCCCGCTTTGGTTTAATGCGCGGTCGGGAATTTATTATGAAAGATGGTTATTCTTTCCATGCTGATGAAGAAAGTCTGAAAGAAACTTATGAGGATATGTACCAAGCCTACAGCAATATGCTGCGACGCTGTGGTTTGACTTTTCGAGCAGTGGAAGCTGATTCCGGTGCGATCGGTGGTTCTGGTTCCACAGAATTTATGGTTTTGGCGGAAGCAGGGGAAGATGAGGTCCTTTACACTGAAGATGGTAAATATGCCGCGAATGTGGAAAAAGCTGTTTCTTTACCTCCCGATGCTGAAACTTCTCCCTTTAGCAGCTACGAAAAAAAAGAAACACCAGGAACAGAAACAATTGAGAAGCTTTGTAAATTCCTCAAATGTTCTCCAACCAGTATAGTTAAAAATGTTCTTTACCAAACAGTTTATGACAACGGTACCACTGTCCTGGTAATCGTCAGTATTCGGGGCGATCAAGAAGTTAACGATGTTAAATTACAAAATGAATTAACAAGATTAGCTCCTAACTACGGTGCGAACAGTATTATTGCTTTAGATGTACCTAGTAGTGAAGCTCAATCAAAGTGGACAGCTAAACCCTTACCTTTAGGTTACATCGCACCCGATATTAGTGATGATTATATTAAATCTGGTTCTAATGAAAAGATAGTAGGAAAGTTTTTACACTTTGTAGATAAAACAACTATAGACTTAAAGAATTTTGTCACCGGTGCAAATGAAGGGAATTATCACGTAGTTGGTGCTAATTGGGGCGACCAATTCCAATTACCAGAAATTATCGTTGATGTACGCACAGCAAAAATTGGCGATCGCGCGATTCATGACCCCACACAAACACTCCAATCTGCTCGGGGAATCGAAGCCGGTCATATTTTCCAATTAGGAACAAAGTACTCTGAAGCAATGGGTGCAACCTACACCAGCGAGCAAGGTAAAGATCAACCCTTATTCATGGGATGTTATGGGGTTGGCGTTTCCCGTTTAGCCCAAGCAGCAGTAGAGCAATCCTATGATGATAATGGAATTATTTGGCCGGTAGAAATTGCTCCCTACCAAGTTATTGTGACAATTCCTAATATCAAAAATGCCCAACAGGTAGAAATCGGCGAAAAACTTTACGCGCAACTCAACCAAGCCGGAATTGAAACCTTACTCGACGATCGCAACGAACGCGGAGGTGTGAAATTTAAAGACGCCGATTTAATTGGTATCCCCTATCGCATTGTTACAGGTAGAGCGATCGAGAATGGGAAAGTAGAATTAGTTGAACGTAAAACCCGTAAAACACACGAAATTCCCATTGATGAAGTTGTATCTAAATTAGGGGAGCAGATTAAATCAGTTGACAGTTAACAGAGAACAATTATCAGGGAACAGGGAACAGGGAACAGAGAACAGTAGACAGTAATTAAATAACAGTTAACAGTCAAATGTGGTCTGTAAAGTCTTGGCGCTAGCCATAAACTGGTAACTGGTAACTGGTAACTGATAACTGAAAAATGGAATTACTGACAATTTTTCTATCCGGCTTGTTAGGTTTTATTACTCCTGCGGGGTTATTAGTAGATCGAACAGCAGAAAAAGCTATTCGTTCCCGACTGAAAACAGCACAAGAACTCCAAGTCAGAGTTGATAACGTTCCCACACACCAATTACTACAAGGTCGGGTAGAAAAAGTCAGAATTGCAGGACGTTCTTTGCTTTTAAAAAATCAAAACATCCATATTTCACAGTTAGATTTAGAAACCGACCCGATTGAATTAGATATTCATGCTCGGGGACAAAAAAGACTTCCGTTAAAAAAACCTTTACAGATGGGGGTACGTTTAGTTTTAACTCAACAAGATGTCAATAAATTATTAGAATCACCGGATTTTTTAAATCGTTTGAAGAAGTTTAATCTTGTTTCGGTATCTTCATCTAATAATTCTTCATCAGATGTATATAACTTAGCTAATCCTCAAATCAAAATTTTAGAAAACCGCTTGCGTTTCCAGCTAAAATTAAAGCAGGAAGGGAACGGTAAGCCTCTAAATATCCGGGTGGAATCAGGACTAAATGTAATCGCAGGTAGGCAGATTCAATTGGTGAATCCGACTGTAGAATTAAACCAAGAAAAAGCACCGGAAAAATTAATAAATCAAATTGTAGATAATTTAAATGAACAATTGGATTTAGGTAATTTAGAAAGTGAAGGAATACAATTGCGGATTCTAAAATTGAATATAAAACCGGCAGCAATTGAAATTGCAGCATTTATAAAGATAGAGCCTTCTTCTAAATTTTTAAAAGAACTGAGCTCATAGGTCTTGTCTTTTCATCTACCTAATTTCTCCTCACAATGTAAAGACTTTCTCAGCCCTGATGGATAATTTGGAAATGAAAGAACAACAAAAATCTAAAGGTATCTCTTCTGCTGTAATTGCAGCTGTCTCCGCTGCTGTTGTAACGGTAGGTGGTGGTGTAGCTTGGTTGACTTCAAATACAAATCCAACCCCCGAACCACCTGGTCGCGAACAGCTTAAAAATCAAAAAGTCAGCGTATATTGGCTTGAGAATGCTGGTACAAATTTAAAGCTTGAATCTCAACCAATTCAAGTTAAATCTGATGGTGAGCCAAATAAAGTATTACAAACAGCTTTTAAACAGTTACTCGCAGGCCCAACAGAAGGCACTGGATCGACCACCATACCCCAGGGAACACAATTGTTGGGTATTAAGGTGGAATCTGATGCAGTACGCATTAATTTATCTGAAGAATTTACTAGTGGTGGTGGTAGTACCTCTATGACTGGTCGCTTAGGACAGGTAATATACACTGCCACAAGTTTAAATTCCAAGGCAAAGGTGTACATCGAGGTGAATGGTAAGCCACTCGAAGTTTTAGGTGGTGAAGGTTTAGTTTTAAACCAACCACTAACTCGCGAGAGCTTTAATCAAAATTTTGAACTTTGATTCAGGTTTATTTACCTGAAGCTTATTTGACCGAGATAGAACCGTTATCTGTCAACAGTCCATGGTTATATTTGAGACTTTGAATGTGTAGACACAATCGATTCATATTTCGATGATTACTTAGTGTTCAATACACGAAAGTTACGGGCTTGTTGTTCTAACCTTGTTGCAAGGCGATCGCAAACCCGATTACACAATTCAAAAATCATCTGGTCTTCAACACTGTAATAGGCACAAGTACCTTCACTGCGTCGACTCAGAATACCCGCTTGCCACATAACTTTCAGGTGTTTTGATACATTAGCCTGAGAAGTTTGTGTTGCATCTACTAACTCTTGGACGTTTTTTTCTTCGTCCCGTAGTAGATGCAACAATCGTAGACGCATTGGTTCGCTGAGTAGGCTGAAGTATTCAGCCACTTGTTGCACGACTTCAGAGGGTACAGGCAATACTTGTTTCATCAGAATTGACCCGCAAGAACTAACAAATTTTACAATGACATGTCCGTTATATAGATTAATACCTAATCTGGATTAATTCGCATCAAAGGTTGACCATATTCGACAGGTTCTCCATTTTGGACGAGTATTTCCATGACTTGTCCCGATGTTTCTGCTTCAATTTCATTCATTAATTTCATGGCTTCGATAATACACACCGTCTGATTACTACGGATTCGGTCACCGATTTCTACAAATGCAGCTTCTCCTGGAGCCGGAGCACGATAGAAAGTTCCGACCATTGGAGAAGTAACCTCAACTAATCTTTGGTCAATGACACTAGAATTAGTATTGGCTTGCGTACTACTAGTAGCATAATTGTCTTGACTGCGATCGTTGAGTGAATCTGTAGTTACTGTTGATTGTAAGCTAGATGTGTTAGATGAGACTGATGTTAATCCTGAGTTTACCTCACTAGCAGAGGAAATTTGTTCTACAGATAACACTCGCTCGTTAAAACTAACAGCCTTACGAACAGCAATTTCAAAATCGTTACTTTTTAGGGTTACTTCTGCAATATCTGTTTGTGCAATAGTTACCAACAACTGGCGAATTTCATTAAAGTCCAATGGCACAGGTTTTAATACCTCAATAATTGTTTAGTTTTAGATAGGTTTATATTTCAAGAAAAATATTTCCAAAACAGGGAAATAAACTTGGTTTAGATATGAGCATCCCAAGGACGCGAAATTACAGCAGGAGATTATAACGGATTGTGAGTCAATGAGATAAAGTTCGACAATCAGACAGGTCACATCAAAGACTCTGCCGACGCCACAGACTCTGATTGACAGGTAACATAAACGAGGTATGTTGTTTTCTTGCTAGAGGTTTGTACGCCCTTTACTAACCCCTACAAGTCTTAACTCTTGGAAGTTTACTCCTGAAAGTTTTACTCCTGGAAGTTTTTACTGTATAGCTACGCATTTATAGCTACGCATTGAGCGCAGTGGGGCGCGTCTCACTCGCACAATTCTGCTATAGCTTGCTCGCAATCAAGAAATTTCAATCTCTTTTTATCTGCGGCAAAACCGCTGTATAACAGTTTTGCGTACGGATAAATCGCACCCTGTCCTGATGTCACAAATCCTGACTGCCAGGAGAATTGAGAGCACATATCTTAATTAAGATTTATGTTATTCCCTGCCTAAGTATTTATCATCACGAGTATCAATACGAATACGTTCTCCTTGAGAGATAAATAGAGGAACCATTACTGTTGCTCCAGTTTCTAGAGTTGCCGGTTTGGTTCCACCAGTAGCAGTGTCGCCCTTAATTCCTGGGTCAGTTTGCGTGACTTCTAGAGCCACCGCATTTGGTAATTCTACTTCCAATACTTGTGAATCCCAGCTGACGACGTTCACTTCCATACCTTCTTTCAGGTACTTGACTCCCGTGCCAATTTGAGAATCAGTCAAGCGATTTTCTTCATAGGTCTCCATATCCATGAAGACGTAATCATCGCCATCCTTGTAAGTATGTTGCATGGTGCTTTTTTCTAAAGTTGCTTGGGGTACAGTTTCCCCAGCACGAAATGTTCTTTCAACAACGCTCCCAGTTTGCACACTTTTTAGTTTTGTCCTAACAAAGGCAGAACCTTTTCCTGGTTTGACGTGGAGGAATTCTACCACCCGCCAAACAGACCCATCTAACACAATCGATACACCGGGTCTAAAATCATTACTCGAGATCATGAAGCTTTCAAATTTGGAAGACAATCGGCATTTATTGTACCCCTCAAGGGGAAGATTTAGTTATTACTCATGACTGATTAGTGATTACTACTCATTGAAGGTAAAAGCTTAGTCGCTATTAGCGATAAATTCCAGTATCCAGCTAGACATTTTATAAAATTGTTTACCTGAAGTACCCAGTTGTATATCGTCCAAGAGTTATGTAATAAGGAATTGATCGGATCGATTTTGCAAAAAAAAAACTCTTTACTCAATCATTCACAATCTATATGATTTGTAATTGATTAATAAATGTAAATATATATATTTGTGACAATCTTAGGTTAAAGGGTAATAGGTAATCTTTAACCCATTACCCTTTACCCATTAGCAATTACCAATTACCAATTTCCAATTTCCAAAAATCTATCTTTAGCAAGATAAGTTTTAACTTGTGGTTTGTGTCAGTATTTAGTGATAATTACTTACATGTATCAGCCTGTGTTGAGTACGTATAATGAAGTTTCCAGATTCAGTTATCTGGCTAAAAGAAAGCACGGCTTTAGGAATTCTTAAAGAAGATTCTCTGAATGCGATCGCTCAAGCGATGGAATCACAAGCTTACCAAGCCGATGAAGTTATTGTGAGTGAAGGTGAAGTACCCCAAGGGCTATACATTCTCTTGGAAGGTAGGTTAGAAACTGATTGCAGCGAGTCAAATAATCCTGGTAAGCTGCGCAGTTTACTTCCTGGAAGTGTAATTAATCTTCAAGAATTACTTTTAAACGAAGCTGCTTCATGTGGGGTTAAAACCTTAAGTGAATGTAAATTTTGGGTTGTCCCTGCTGCTAAATTTCGACAAATAATTAACCAATTTCCGGAGACATCCCAAGCGATTTCCCGTCTATTGGTGACTGAGCTAGCACAGCTCGCTTCAGTTTTAAGTTACGAGCAGGAACGTACTATTGCTTTACGTCCTTACTTAGTAACCAAAGCCCAGCGAGGAATTATAGGTTCGAGTCGCTACGCAAAACGACTGCGAGAGGAAATTAAAGAAGTTGCAAATGAGCGTTCCTCTGTATTGATTTTTGGAGAACCTGGTTTAGAAAAAGATAATATCGCTGCTTTAATTCACTTTAGTTCTAAGTACCGCCGTACTCCCATAATTCAAGTTAACTGCGCTATTCTTCAAGCCAGTGGTGCAGATTTATTTGGTCGATTTGGGGGTAAACCAGGACTAATAGAATGGCTTGGTGAAGGAACTTTGGTTCTTAACAATATTCAAGAATTACCATCCCAACTTTTCCCTAAGGTAAACAACTGGCTGCGAACAGGTGAATATAAACCTATTAGCCGTTCTGAAGCAGATGTAATTGAACCTCGTACAAGTAAGGCTCGCATTCTGATTATTGGGCAGAAAAGACAAGTAGATCTGCAAAAATGTGTTGAGCAAACTATCAATGTTCCACCATTACGAGTCCGGAAAACGGACATCGAAGCACAGGTAAAGTATTACATCAGTCTTTATTCCCGCGATAAAAGTATTCCTCGCCCGAAAGTCACTCCAGAAGCATTACGGCGTTTGCAGTCCTATGATTTCCCCGGGAACTTAAAAGAATTACAAGATTTAGTTGAAAGGGCTATAGTTCAAGCCGGAGAAACACAGGAACTGACAGAAGAAACTTTCTGGTCAGTCGATACTAAGAAAAAGCGATTTCGAGTCAATTTATTAAACGCCTACCCCAAGCTGAGAAGATTTTTGCGTAGTCCTTGGTGGACGGACAGAATTAATTATGGTTTTGTAGTTCCTATATTTGCCATTGTGGTCTTAGTACTGTTTCTAGGTCCACAAACCAGAGATCGAAATTTTGCTCTCAATCTGTTTTGGGCTTGGTGGTGGACTATTTCCCTGATAATATTTCCCTTTGTTGGTCGGATTTGGTGTTCGGTTTGTCCATTTATGATTTATGGGGAAATTACCCAAAAAATATCTTTATGGTTATTCCCGAGAAAGTTAAAATCTTGGCCTAGACAAAAAGCAGAAAAATGGGGTGGATGGTTTTTATTTGGATTGTTTGCACTAATTTTTTTGTGGGAAGAAATTTGGAATTTAACTAATACAGCCTATCTTTCTGCTTGTTTGCTGCTATTAATTACCGCCGGAGCAATGATTTTCTCCACAATTTTTGAACGGCGGTTTTGGTGTCGGTATTTATGTCCCATTGGGGGAATGAATGGTTTATTCGCCAAACTCTCGATGACAGAACTGCGAGCACAGCAGGGAACTTGCTCGGCTGAATGTACTACCTATCAGTGCTATAAAGGTGGACCAGAAAAAGGAGAAGGGATGGAAACCGATGGATGTCCCGTATACTCCCATCCAGCCCAGTTAGAAGATAATCGAAACTGCGTGCTGTGTATGACCTGTCTTAAAGCCTGTCCTCACCGCTCTGTAGAGTTTAATTTGCGTCCCCCTGGTATTGAACTTTGGACAACCCATGTGCCCCATAACTACGAGGTTGCATTGTTATTTTTGTTATTCGGTGGGGTTTATCTTCATCACTTACCAGAATTACAGTTTTATTTGGGTTTAGAAATCAATTTAAATAACTTTTGGGCGCATCTAGCTCTATCACTATCAGCTTTAGTTATTCCCATAGCTATTTCTTTACTAGCACATAGTTTAACGAAACTTTATTGCTGGCAAAATCGTACCAAAGTTCAACCATTTATGAAACTTGCTTACGGCTATATTCCATTAGTTTTGGGAGGAAATCTAGCCCATTACTTACATTTGGGTTTATCAGAAGGTGGAAGGATATTACCGGTTACTTTAGCAACTTTTGGTTTAGACGGAACACAATTACCGGTAGCAGTTGCTCATCCGGCTGTAATTGCCTTTCTACAAGGTTCTACTCTAATTATTTCCACCTTACTAGCATTTTTACTCACGCAAAAAATTGCTCGTCAACCTTTGAGAAAACTTATTTGGCAACATTTAGCAAGCCTAATTATGGCAATTAGCATGTGGAAAATTATTCTGCTTTAACCGTTTATTTTTAAGCATCTATTACTTGTAGGGTGCGTTAGGCGTGCAAGAAAATATCTTTTATTGGTCATTTTTACTACCACGTCATAACGCACCGGCATATAAAATTTATGTGCAAAGCGACCGCAGTTTAAATTTAAAACAATCGTTACAATACTTAATTCTGTATACGTTGACTATTTTCAGACTGATTTGATATTTGAGTTCTAACTAATTGAGCAAGATATTCTAATTCCTCTGCTGTCAATACATTTGATAATGGCAAACATAAAATATGTTCCATTAGACTTTGACTTTCAATTGGTAATAGATGACTAGGTGTATTTGGCTTTGCATCGATAGCAAATAAACTGCGATTTCCCCTTGCACTATCAAAACCAGCTTGGCGTAGTTTTGTGGCGATACTATCGGGAGAATCAATAAATATTGGCATTACCCAAAACGAATTATATTCAGATAGATCACCAGGAATACTAATATTACTTGGCAACATTTGTAAAAAATCCTTGGCTCGCTGGGTACGTTCTTGAAAATCACCACAGTTAGTGAGCCTATAGTTTAATAACCATAGTAAACGACGCGGCGGACGATAGCGAAGTTTGGTGGGTAATTCTCCCCTAGGAAAACCAAGAGTTACTTTTTTGATAGTTGATTCCACATCTAAATTTAATAGTTTCATTAAATTTATTAGTTGAGAATACAACCAAGGCATTGAACACAGCTTTAATAGATAAAATTTAAATACCCTCTTCAAATACCAAAAATCACTTTTTTGCGGATATTTTTGCTCAATAATAGCCATTTTTTGAGCTAATTTTTTATCCTTAATTAATGTTACTGCACCACCCAAAGCGGTACAAGATTTGATGGGACCAAAACTAAATAGACTAATATCGGCTGCAGGAGAACCGTAATATTTTCTCCCTGCAAAAGATTGGGCACAGTCTTCTACAAGTAAAATTTGATGTTTATGACAAAAATCAACGTAGGGCTCTAGGGGAATAATAATCCCAAATAAATGGGCAATTAGTAATAACTTACTGCGAGGAGAAACAAGTTGTTCTAATACTTCTATCTTCGGAGCGATTGTATCTATAGAAACATCAATTGGGACGGGAGTTAACCCATGACTGTGGATTATTTTCGCCATTTCCCGAATATTAATTCCACTAATTAATACTTCTGACTCAGGAGGTAAATCTAATGTCTGTAATAATAAATCTAAACTAGTTCTGACAGATAAGGTCACTAAAACTTCTTTATCTGTATGCCAAAAAGATTCAATACTACTTAAATAATTTTGTTGATTAATAAAAGGATTGAATTTACTAAAACAAGCGTGGAAATCACTAAAAGTAATATCCAATTGGATTGTAGGATGGGCGCGAAATCTTGGACGAGATAATTGATGATTTGATGTTTTTTCAAGTAAATTCATCTGTTTCGACCTGTTTCTTTAATCAGCCTATCTTTCTAATTTGTTAGAACAAACATCAAGAATCCATTCAATAGAGATGATGTATAAAACTACTAAGTATAAATCAATTACAACTTTCAAAGTATATAATTTAAGATCCTATAATTTAAGATCCTATGACTTGAAATTATTTAGTAGTTTTACAAATAAATGTTGCACATTGTTACTTAATATTAAATATTGGGTTGAGAATGCTGTGTTACTCAAACCACCAATAACGAAGTGAGTTAACCGAACAATCCCATCCCTGATATTCGCGAATGAATTCCTGATTTTTAATTACTAATTTTTGACTACTAATTTTTGACTGATGTTTCGCTTAATTTGTTTCTAAAGGTGCATCAAGAACTTTCTTAATTCTATCTCTAGTTTCTAGTAGATGAATTTTAGTATATTCATCCTTAGAATCAGCATCTTTTAATTCTTCACGCAGTTGCCGTAACTTATACCAAGCAACTTTACGAGCATCTTCAGGAACATAGCGCTTTCGTAGAACCATTTCAGACAAAAGATTCACATATTGTCCTTGTAAACCCCTACGCAAACTGGAAATTTCGATTCCCTTACCCCTATCTGAATCTCTATCCGTATCTTTGTCTTTATCTTTATCCTCAGGTTTGAGTACTTCTGTCCAAATCCCCGTTTGTAAAGTGTCAAATAATTCTGGGATTGTCAGTGCTTGACCGATTTCTGTCTTGAGTTCAATATCTTTCAAGCGAGAAATGCGATCGCTAGAGAGTAAATCCCGTAATAACATGGTCTGTAAATATAACACCAAATCATGAATTGGATAGTCCAAACGACCAGTACGCGGGTAACTACCCCAATGACGCCAGCGAGATGGTGCTAACTTATTTAAGAGTTGTGGAGAAAATTGAAGGGCTTCATCAGCAAAGACATACTTTTGTAGAGTTTTTAATGCCTTTCTTTGTTTTTCCACGGGAACAGGTTCAAATGGTAGTTTTCCCCGACTATTATTGGGACTAACTCGATGAAATGACTGACCGCCAATGTATTTTGAGATGTAATATACTTGTTGGAAATAGTGGCTTAATACTTTACCAAAATCTTCTTTAACTTCACTAAAACTTCCATTCTTGGAACCGGAACCTTTATTGAGTAGGTCCCACATCAGCCGGGAATTTTCTAACTGCCACTGAGAATAAACTAACACATCACCGCTGTTATCCCATGCATCTGCAGTAGGGTCTAAATTACGCACATCTTCATCCGTCGCGTAGCTTAATTCTGGTTTCTCCGACTCCCGAGCAATTTTTTCTAAAAATGGTTTTTCCGATATTGGGGATGTGGCTTTAGTTGGCATATAACCATACTTTATTGCCCATTCATCATAAACTCCCACCCCATTCGGGAAATAATCTCCCTGTTTGGTTCCTTTAGGAGCAATATTTGGTGGTAAATAATCCATCACAGAGGTGCTTATTCCCCGACGACGGGTAACACCTTTATCATTCATTTCATCTGGTTCTAGTAAAGTCGAACCGCGAAAATTATGTCTTAAACCCAAAGTATGACCTACTTCATGGGCAATAATTAATCGTAAGTATTGATGAACGTATCGTTTTAAATTGCTACTATTGGGCGGTTCTTGATACAGAAGTTGCATTGCTAAAGAACCAAAAGCATATTGGTTGGCAGCTTCTATGCCGTAACATAAATCATAACGTTGTGCTAATTCAGATAAATTACTAACTAATCCTTGGATATGGGGCGGCGATTTTTCTTTCTGCTCGCTTTCATTCTCACCTAATAAACTGTTACCAGTACACAGCATACGATTTTGCATGAACGCTGATAGGGAAGTTCTGGGGGGAGTTTTTGTTGGTTTAACTATTTGACGATATTCATGTTTTAGCGCCCGCACAAAACTAGCATCTACTAAAATATCAGCATCTAAAATTTCTCCAGTTAGGGGATTAACTCGGGATGGTCCCATGGCAAAGTACCCATCTACTGTGTTAATCCAACGAATAGTATTGTAGCGAATATCTGATGGATCCCATGTCGCGTCATCCGGCATTTGACGCACCTGAATTGCATCTTTGAAGCCTGCATTTTCAAAAGCTTTATTCCACATCAATACGCCTTCTTTGATTGCATCCCGGTATTCAAAGGGAACAGCATTATCAATCCAAAACACAATTGGTTTTTTCGGGGGTGAAATCGCCGCAGAAGGATCCTGTTTTTCTAAATTCCAACGATTGATATACCGGACAAAGGGGTCGCCAGTTTCAAAATTAGATAAATCTTGGTAAGCAGTAATAAAGTAACCTACCCGTTCGTCAGCTAAACGGGGTTGATAATTGTTATCTGGTAGCTGAGACAAACTGTAATGTACCCGCAGAGTAAAACCTCTTGAATCAGGTAATGAGCCAAATTTTTTATTTTTTTTAGTAGATCTACTTGCTTTAGAAAAATTTAATACCGACTCAATTTCTACATTTTTAGGAAAAGCCTTAGCATTACCAAAATAAGATTTATCTTTACTACTGGAAACACCCAAACTACTAGATAGCCCAGCCAAATCGGATAATAACAAATCTCCTAAGTCAATTAAAACCGTTTTCCGCTGGGGATGAATGCTTTTGATTTTGACCGTGTAAAGCACTGAATCGCTAAAGGAGCGGGCTAGCGATCGCGTTTGAGGGTCTCCTTCTTGCGCCCGAAAATTAACGTTACGAACAATAAAGTGTAATTGTTTATTTACTCTTTGAAAATAAAATAAAAAATCTTGCAGTGGCATTCCACTGTATATACCAGCTTCTCCAATACCTGATTCTAAAGTTGCTGTCGCTAAAAAGTTCTTATTAAGTTGTGAGGGATGAATTTCTAAATAAATTTTATTTTTTTCTTTATCTTTATAAAGATTAAATAAGCCTTTGACTAATTCTGTATTTTTTGTTATCTGACTAAAGGGTTTTAAAGCTGTTTTTTTGGTTTTTTTCTTAATAGCAGTACTCTTTCCCGTTGTACCTGTAACTTTCTGGAGTTGACTATTTACTTGTAAAAAAGGTTGTCGATCAATTTTGTTGATATCCTTGACTTCCCACATGAAGGGTTGCTTTTGTGCCTTTTCTCCCCCATCAATAACCCATACTTGGGAAGTATTTAATTTCTGTTGCCGTAGAACGGGATATTTTTTGACAGATGTTGATGTTGCTGACAATGTTGACCCGGATTCTTTCTCATAAATAGTAACTTGGTTTGTGGCAACTTTTTCTACGAGTGACGACTTTTGTTTTTCTACTGTGTTTGACTCTCTTAATTTAGCACTTGCCAACGCTTGATTAACTGGGAAGTTAAAACAGGCAGCTACCACCCCCAAACACAAGCTTTGCAAACAAATAATATTAAAAATTAATCTCTTCATCTGTTATATCCTTGACCACTACCATCAAATACTGGTATTTTCTGCAAACTTTCAACACAGGCACATCCACTTCACCCTATTTGACCAGAAAACAGCGACTACAGCGAAAAGTCAAGCAGCTAGCCTCTTGCTAGAATTCGTATTGCAATTTTTTCTAGTTATTTTGCACTGTTTTACTGTAGTATTTTTCCTAACCACTACGTCTGTAGCAAACAGTACATATTATTTTTGCAATAGTTCCGAAAAGATGCTGGGAAGATAACATAACAATTTCATCTGGACAATCAATTTTTTTGACAACCTAAAGATACTTTAAACAAACTTTTTTTATTTGTCTGTTAGAGCAATCCCATACAAAGGAGTCGTAAATGAATCAATATCCCGACGAGTAGTGGTACAAAATAATACTAGCTGATTTTAATCTGAAGAATCAAAGCCTCAAAAAAACTTTATTTGAGCTACATATTCCCAGTAATTAAACGTAGTAATTTGCGTAACTATGTCACATCTAACTCAATTTTTGCGACTACTTAAAGGTTATGTGAGAGACAGGTGGAAAATACAGATGGGGAAGAAAGATTTGGGGGTAACAGAAAAAAATTGTTCGCGAGGGAAAAATGTTCAAAAATGCACAAATAATGTTGAATATACTCAAACAAGTTTAGAAAAAAATCTATTCGAAGAAAGACTAAAAAAAACCTTACAATCATGGGCAAAACAGCGAATTAATGGTGCTTTTGTAATTAACGTAAAACAACTGCATTGGGAGATTTACGACTTACTAGGAAATAATGTCCTCAAGCCAGAAATTTTAGAAAAATTGATGTGCGATTTAATAAGTAGTAATGATATCTTACCCGTGCAGTTGTATTCCCGGTTAACAGATTTTTATGAGCGTTGGTGTCAGGGAGAATTTATCGATGCTATACCGGAGGATAATTTACCTCAGCAAAAAATGCTTCAATTGCGTTCTGAAGTTAGCACACATCAGACGGGGTGTTACGGATATGAGCAAAGCCGAACTCTAACAAAAAACCTCAACATTGGACTGCGCCAAATTGATATTAGTGCCGGTCTAAATGTGATGATTTTACTGTTTGAATTACATCGAATAGCTCAACAGAAAGGTGAGTGGAAAGAGAAAATAAGTTTCTCGCCATCTGGTTTTCGAGATACAGATAATTTTTTTACTTCTAAACTCTTACGAGTAATTAACTATAGTGATACGGTAGCTATCGGTAATTTCAGTACAGTGGTAGGTGAATTTCTCAAAGGAGGAAGCTTTAGCGATGCTTATTTAGGTGATGCCAACCTTACAGGTGTTAATTTGAGCAATGCTAATCTTAGTAATAGCTTTCTCGGCGATGCCAACTTAACAGCCGCTAATCTTAGTGGTGCTAACTTTAGTGGTGCTAATCTCGGTGATGTAAACTTTAGCGGTGCAGACCTTAGTGGTGCTAACCTTAGGAATGCAGATCTAAGTGGAGCCACTCTAAGTGGTGCAAACTTAAATGGAGCCGATTTTAGTGGAGCAGACCTTAGTTATGCAGACCTTAGCAGCGCTAAACTCAAGAATGGGATCCTCGAGCGCGCTAACTTGACTAATTCCCTACTCATAGATGCCGATCTTACATCTGCCAACCTGAGTCATGGTGTATTTTTCGGTGCGAATCTTAGCGATACGAAACTCGAGCAAGTCAACCTCAGTTATAGCGACCTTTGTCGTGCAGATCTAAGTGGTGCGAATCTGCAGGGTTCCAATCTTTTAGGTAGTAATCTTAGCGATAGTATTCTTTTTGGTGCTAATCTTCACAACGCGGCATTGCTAGCAGCAGATCTCAGCCACAGTAAGTTTAATGGTGCATTCCTTAGTGGTGCTAACCTCAAAGGTGCAATTCTTTTAGGTGCAGATCTGAGTGGTGTAGATATGAGCCAGGTAATACTTAACGAAGCCGATCTCAGTGGAGTATTACTCTATGAAGCCAATTTATCAGGCGCAGATATGCGTGACGCTAATCTTTTTGGTAGCGATCTTAGTTACACAAATCTCAATAACGCCAACCTCAGTGGCAGCAACCTCAGTGGTGTAATATTTAACGGTGCAAATCTCAGCCATAGCAATTTGAGTTATGCCATATTGGAAGATATTGACCTCAGGGAAGCAAACTTAGAAGCAATGACTTGGAATGAAAACCAACAGTGGCGAAGTGTGCGAGGATTAGAAAAAGCAGTGAATATACCAAATGGTCTCCGGGTACACTTGAAACTAGGTTAGCTAACGTTCATTGCATTTAGAATCACTTTGTCGAAAATGCCATCGCCTAACCACTTGCGTACAAACATTAATGGTTTAGCAAATTGTCCCACTGCATATCTTGTTTTGGGTTTTCTAGCTTTAAGCGCCTTAGAAACAGTTTTAGCAATTAACGAAGGGTCTGAACCACCACCACCTTGTTCGTAGGAATTCTTGGTCGCTTCAGCAACAGCATTTGCCATTGACTTATAGGCAGAACTTCCGGATCTTCCTAACATCGGTCCCAACATCGTTGTCCCAAACTCTGTTTTGATCACCCCCGGTTCAATGATAATTACATCAATACCAAAAGGATCAAGCTCTAATCTCAAACAGTCTGACCATCCTTCCAAAGCATGTTTTGTTGCATGGTACCACGAGCCCATAGGTATATAAATTTTACCGCCCATGGAAGAAATATTTACAATCCGACCAGCTTTCTTTTTCCGCATATAAGGCAATACTGCTTGAGTTAGTCTAGCCAATCCGAACAAATTGACATCAAACTGATATTTCGCATCATCAATTGTTGTGTCTTCCATAGCTCCATAGCTACCAAATCCAGCATTGTTCACAAGAACATCTACACCACCGTGATGCTGTTTAATTTTTTCCACCAAATTGATTACATCATCTTCGTCAGTAATGTCCATCTTGGTAGCAATGGCTCCCTGCTTTTCCAAATCAGTCATTTTTTCAACTCGGCGAGCAGCTGCATAGACCACGTATCCATCATCAAGTAGTTGCTTTGCAATTTCCTTTCCTATACCTGATGATGCACCAGTTACTAAAGCCACAAGTTTGTGTGTATTCACATTAGACATAAAAGTTCCTGTGTTTACTTTTCTGGGAGTACGTGAGAATTCATCATTATTAAAACTTGATTCAGAATTTATATCTATAGCAAGTTGCGCTATTACAAGCAAAAATACGTATAAATCTTGTAAAATATAGGTAAAAACTTGTATCAGCGACTTGTCAATGGGCGTTGGAGCGAAATTATATTGTAGAGTGGAGTTCTTGGGAAGAAAATATTCCATCGATAGCTTTAGCCCAAAGTCTCGGTTTTAAGCAATTTTTATCCGAACATGAATTCTCTGTTACTTGAATCCATGTTATTTGGACTCATACTAATAACTTTTCGCTAACATCCTTTAACAAATACCTTAAACCCAAAAATTATCACCTTCACAGGTAATACCAGGGAGGCACCATTCTTTTATATCAACGTACCGGAAACGGGTATCAATTTCATTGATCGCAGACCTGGCTTTAGCTGAGAGAGTATGGGATGCAGCCGCCAAATTTTCAGCAATTCGCCCAGGATTAGCAGATTTGGGAATCACACTCGTTCCTCGGTCAATCGCCCAAGCAATTAATAACTGCGCAGGTGTTAAACCTTCTTCGGCTGCGGTAACTTTCACTATTTCATTTTCGAGAACGGGGGACTCTCCTTTATGTCTCAGAAATTTAGGGCGATCGCCAGAACCCAGTGGTGAGTAAGCAGTAAGATGTATCCCTTTGTCGCTACAGTAACTAAATAGTTCTTCCTGTGGGTTGTACGGATGCAATTCCACTTGATTAACCGCTGGAACAACGCCACTCTCTGCAATCATTTTTTCCAACTTAGAGATACTGAAGTTTGAAACCCCCACACTTTTTACAAGTCCCTGATCACGGAGCTTCAGCATTGCTTCAAATGTCTTTGATAAAGGCAAATCGGATAATGGCCAAAAATCTTCAGTACCTTCCGGCATCAATTTACCAGATCGAAAAGCAACAGGCCAATGCATTAAGTACAAGTCAACATACTCAAGACCAAGTTTAGTAAGCGTTTCCCGACAGCCTTTCTCAACGTCTTCAGGTGCATGAAAGGAGTTCCAAAGTTTAGATGTCACAAAAACTTCTTCGCGTTTAATTATGCCTTCCTTAATTGATTCACAAATTCCTCGCCCTACTTCATCCTCATTTTGGTAGATCCAAGCCCCATCAATGTGATTGTAACCAACACGAAGGGCTTCCTTAACTGCTCGATATGCATCATCTTCGCTAGACTTCCATGTACCAAGACCGAAAGCAGGTATTGCGTTTCCGTCATTAAGTGTAAATGTCTTCATAGATACTCCTTTTAATCCCTGAACTGCTATTCACATCAATAAGTTCTCGATAATTAAGTTCTCGATAATTAAGTTCTCGATAATTAAGTTCTCGATAATTAAGTTCTCGATAAAATCGCCACCGATTAAAATAGAAAAGCTACGGGTAATACCCAATATTCCAAATCACTGCTGATAAGGTATAATTACTCAAGTCAAGTATTTTTAATGATTCGTAATAATCTATTTCGGCTTCAGCCTTAGAAAAACAAATTAAATTACGGGGCGATGAATTATCTAACTGTTTTGGGGTTGTCTGCTGCGACTTTGACTACAATATCTTTTTTGCCGCAAATGGTAAAGACCTGGCAAACCAAATCAGCCAAAGATGTGTCTTACATCATGCTGATTACTTTCATTTTGGGTGTTTCCTTATGGTTGCTATATGGAATTCTTCGCCAAGATATCGCAATTGTTCTAGCCAATGCCATCACCTTAGTTTTTAACCTCACGATTTTATGGCTTAAAATAAAATACGGAAAAACTCGCCCTCGAAAATATCTGTGACAGCTTCTATATTCGCTGCTGAACGTCTTCTATTTAGTCCTGCTATTCCCGATAATGATGCAATCCCTACTATCTTTGCTTTTCCCAATGAATACACTGTGGGGATAACCAGTCTTGGGTATCAGATTGTATGGGCGACTTTAGCAATGCGTTCGGATTTACAGGTAAGTCGTTTATTTACCGATATTCACGAACATTTGCCCTTAAAGCCGGAAATACTGGGTTTTTCCATGTCTTGGGAACTGGACTACGTTAATATTTTAAATTTATTAGAAGATTTGCAGGTTCCCATCAGGGCTAAGGAGCGCAACGATAATCATCCTATAGTTTTTGGTGGCGGACCAGTACTTACAGCAAATCCCGAACCCTTCGCTGATTTTTTTGATGTAGTTTTACTGGGAGATGGGGAAAATTTACTGGGTAATTTTATTGATGCTTATAAAGAGGTAAGAAATGCACCTCGACAAACTCAATTAAAAGCATTAGCACAAGTACCAGGGATTTACGTTCCTAGTTTATATGAAGTGGTATATCGCGCTCCCGATGATGCGATCAAGTCGATTGAACCAATTTCATCAGAAGTTCCAGCTGTAGTTCAAAAACAAACCTATCGGGGAAATACACTTTCAGCATCAACGGTAGTCACAGAGAAAGCAGCCTGGGAAAATATTTTCATGGTGGAAGTGGTGAGAAGTTGTCCGGAAATGTGTCGCTTCTGTCTTGCGAGTTATTTGACTTTACCGTTTAGAACTGCGAGTATCAATGATTCTTTAATTCCAGCGATTGAAAAAGGTTTGACAGTTACTAATAGAATTGGATTGTTAGGTGCTTCAGTAACCCAACATCCAGAATTTGAAAGTTTGCTCGATCGCTTAAGTCAACCTAAATACGATGACGTTCGTTTGAGTATTGCTTCTGTCAGGACAAATACTGTCAGCGTCGAATTAGCGCAAACTTTAGCAAAAAGAGATACTCGTTCCCTGACAATTGCTGTAGAAAGTGGATCTGAAAAAGTACGCCGCATCGTTAATAAGAAACTTCAACAAGATGAGATTACTCAAGCAGCGATCAATGCTAAAGCTGGCGGACTCAAAAGTTTAAAATTATATGGAATGGTGGGAATTCCTGGAGAGGAACCCGGCGATTTAGATGCGACCGTAAGCATGATGCGCGACCTTAAAAAAGCAGCACCTGGTTTGCGTCTGACTTGGGGTTGCAGTACTTTTGTTCCCAAAGCCCATACTCCATTTCAGTGGATGGGAGTTAACCCACAAGCCCAAAAACGCTTGCAGTTTTTACAGAAGAAACTTAAACCCCAAGGAATTGATTTTCGTCCGGAAAGCTATAATTGGTCAATCATTCAGGCTTTGCTTTCTAGGGGGGATAGAAGACTATCTCACCTATTGGAATTAACCCGCGACTTTGGTGATTCTTTAGGTAGTTATAAGCGTGCATTTAAAGAATTAAAAGGAAAAATCCCTAAACTAGATTTTTACGTTCATGCTAATTGGTCAACAGAACAAGTATTACCTTGGGATCATTTGCAAGGACCATTACCTAAATCCACATTAATTAAACATTTGTCAGAAGCAACCACTCATTTTGAGCAGTCACCAGAAAAAGCTTTGGTTCGGAATGGGTAATTTTTACGCGATCGCATAGCAAACGTCATTATATTTTTTATACCAAGCTTGTTGCTTAAAGGTGGAACTGTGTACCTTGTAGCAGCTGATAGTGAGCTAATGGTATCGTTTATCCAATCTAACTACATGGGTTTTGGTAGTGGAATTTTACCTGCTCAAACTGGTATTGCATTGCAAAATAGAGGTTGCTGTTTCACCTTGGAGTCAGATCATCTCAATCAATTAGCACCTAACAAGCGCCCCTTACATACAATTATTCCTGGTTTCCTAACCCAAGATAATCAACCGATAGGACCTTTTGGTGTAATGGGTGGTTCTATACAGCCTCAGGGACCTCCACCCTACTTATCCAGGCTAGGCTCACCCAGCCCAGGTATGTCTAAACCATCATTGGGAACAATAAGGCTGATATGGAACCACCACTCAAAGTATTGAAGCAAATGGTCGCCCGTTTACTCAAGTTCTTCTCGACGAATCAACCCACTGTCCAACGTCGATTCAATCTGCTGCGTAATTTTTCGATTGTTAGCTTAAGTGGATTTGTCCTGTCCATTGGCTTACTCTCTGTGTTATATAAGGAACGGGCTATTCGTACTTTAGTAGTGTCCACCGAAGAGAGTAATGTCACCCTGACCAATGTGTTTGCCAAGAAGCTTTGGCCAGAACACGGGACGTTTCTAACCTCAACCCAAGGACTTAGCGATGAAGAACTGGCCGCAGATCCTCACACTCGCCAACTCTATGACGAACTCACCATCCAACTAGAAGACTCTCCCATCGCTAAGGTTAAGGTATTTGATCTGCAGGGGCGGACAGTGTTTTCCACTAATACCGATCAGTTGGGAGATGATAAGAGCGAATCTCCAGGTTTTTTATCTGCCAGGACTGGCCGAGTCCTCAGTCAACTGGGTCATCGCGATACCTTTAAGGCCATTCAACAAGTTCTTGAGGATCGTCACTGGCTATCCAGCTACATTCCTGTCCACGAAGACGGAAAAATTGTTGCGGTATTTGAACTGTACACCGATGTCACGCCCTTACTTCAGCGGATTGAGCGCACTCAGAAAGAAATCATGTTGGGGAGTCTGCTGATTCTGGGCCTGCTTTACCTAATTTTGAACCTATTTGTGGGGCGGGCAGATACTCTACTCAAACAGCGCACACAGGAACTGTCTGATACTCTGGAGGAACTGAAAAGCACCCAAACCACGCTAATTCATCAGGAGAAAATGTCTGGTCTGGGCGAATTGGTGGCGGGGGTTGCCCACGAGATCAACAATCCAGTCAACTTTATCTATGGCAACCTCTGTCATGTGGAAGGCTATTCTAAAACGTTACTTGAGGCTTTAGGGCTCTACGAACAGTACTATCCAGAACCCGATGCGAAGATTTGCGAACAGATGGAAATGTTGGATGTGGATTTTATAAAAGAAGATCTGGAGAAAACGCTGTCTTCTATGAAAGTCGGTACGAAACGAATTCGAGAGATTGTACTGTCACTGCGCAACTTTTCTCGTAAGGATGAGGCCGACATCAAGGCGGTGAATATCCACGAAGGAATAGAGAGTACCCTGATGATATTGCAGCATCGTCTCAAACCGCATCTACCGCGTCCGACCATCAGCATTGAGCGTAACTTTGGCAACCTACCGCTAGTGGAATGCTATGCTGGTCAGATCAATCAAGTGTTTATGAATATTCTCTCGAATGGGATTGACGCCCTGGATACCGCGTTTGAGCAGAAGACACAGGTAACTCAAAATTCACCTAAGATTACTATTACCACCGTAGCTTGCCCGGAGAGTGTTCGCATCAGCATTGCAGATAATGGGATTGGCATCCCTGAAGCAGTCAAAGCTCACATCTTCAACCCATTTTTCACTACAAAAGCCGTAGGTAAGGGCACTGGCATAGGTATGACAATCAGTCATCAGCTGATTGTTGAAAAGCACGATGGCAAGATTGAGTTTATTTCCGAAGAGGGTGTTGGTACGGAGTTCATTATTGAAATTCCTATCGTACTCGGAAAAATGCGAAATCAGTCCAGGCTTTGACCTGGGTTATTTTGTTACAAGAGTTAATACCCTTCCCAGAACTACATAGACCTTAAGGCTTGGTCATCTCAAGTTTTTGGGCATTCCATACTTTCAAAAAGAAAGATTATATTTTTGACCTCAAATAATGATACAAAATTTGCATGAAGTTTTTTCGAGCTATTTTTCACAAAGTAAACACCCTAGCCTCAGGGACATTTGCAAGTAGTTGTGAATTTGGCTGATTATGGCATGAATCCCCAAGCAGCTTTGGATGCTCCAAGATGGCGATTTATTTGTGATTCAACAGTTAAAATCGAGTCAACCTCTAGTCCTAGGATTATAAGTAAGCTACAAGAGCGGGAACACAATGTGATAGTCTCCTCCCAAGAATCATTCGGAAAGGGTCAAATTATCGCTCGACACGAGCAAACATTAATAGCTGCTAGCGAACCTCGTGCTGATGGCTTAGCGATCGCATGGTAGTAATACGAGTCGTTGGCGGATTGCAACTAAGTGAGGTA